>Ga0123352_10002617_pt1 | contig 25323 bp, 15 predicted proteins | sample TergutLab28metaG_FD_89700 | JGI IMG/M metagenome (GOLD analysis project Ga0123352, IMG submission 89700) | Labiotermes labralis P1 segment gut microbial communities from Petit-Saut dam, French Guiana - Lab288 P1 | ecosystem: Host-associated > Arthropoda: Insects > Digestive system > Gut ...
GCAACGGGTCCCCACAGCCGTTAATCTCTGTTTTCTAGACCTGGAGCCGCTACTTTTTTCATTCAAGTAGCTCCTCAGTTGACCTCACGAGGCTGAGTGGACCCCGTTCCAGACCCACTACTAGTCAGAAAATCTGGTAACGCCGGGGATCGAACCCGGGACCTCTGTATCTGTAGCCAGAAACTCTGACCACTAGACCACAGAGGCGGTCAGATAATGGTATATATTGAGATAAATAACACAATATATGATTGGGCTGAAATAGCTCCAGAGAGAACCTAATATTGTCACTTTCCAGGATTCCAAACAGATATCCACACATTCTGATATGCTAATCATCATAAACATAGTTTATTCTTATGACTGTCCAGGTGATCGAATTATGCATTTGCAAACAGACTCCAGTCAAATCCGTTGTTCAGTACCTGGTGCAAGGTACCTTAAAGCCTCTGCTACCACATAAATATGGGGGGGGTGGGGGGGACACATTCTCTGTTTCTGAACTCACAAAATCTAAGCTAAAATGGTCAGAGATCAGAGACGGAAAAGCAGAAAACATGCAAGGTATTCAGCAGATCTAAAATCTGAAAACATATTACGGGTTTCTGATCTTTGATCAAATGCCTAATTCCAGGGTCAGCAACCTGCAACCCTCACTCCCATCTAATGTGGTCTGCAGACACCTGATTCCAGATCAGAAATTTTGATTCATAAAATACAGAAATTAATAAGTTTTTCTAGTCCTATGCAGTAAACAGTCACTCACTGAAAGTTAGCTTTGAAGAATGTACCACATTCTTTCAGACCAAGGCCAGAATGTTCCATGAACTACACATACAGTATCAAGCTTTGTTCAGTGGTATATTGTGTATACATGTGAACAGGACATGAATGTAGTGTGTCATACTAGTATTTTAATAAGAAACTGAAACATGGCACCAACGAAATGAAAGTCCCGTAATGAAAGCAGAACTTTTAATGACTGTAGCAGCAAATACTTCCTTAATGAAACTGCAGGTTTGTCTTATCTGTCAGAGAAGCATTTCTGTAAGGAAAGAATGTATAATATTCAGCATCATAATGAGAAAAAGCATAAACAAATAAGGAAAATGAAATATGCTGACTAAAATCTTCTCTGGTCAGTCAATAAAAGAACTGTAAGAAACAAAAGTCATAATGAATTGTTATGTCAATTATGTGGCAGCAAACATAACCGGAAGAGATTGGGCAGTGGGGGGAGGTGGGAGGCCATATACAGATTCTGAATTTGGAAGCACCATTTGTCAGCTGTAACTTGAGAGGTGTGTGCAGAGAATACATCACAGCTTTAGTCTCTCTGTTGAAGCTTGTACAAGGGATATAAAAGAACTGGGAACTATTTATTTGCACAACTTAAATTGCAGGCAAAATCATCTGTTACATACTTGCAACACTTGCAATGGATGGAAGCAATACCATCACATACACTGTGCTGTTGATATTCATAACACTGACAATGTCTTTCATATGCAAGAGCAGCTTGCTAATTTATGTAGCTTGAGGGATTATGACTGGGGAATGTTTGTTCTAAAAGTAAACACTTGCCCCTCTGGAAACGGGCAGGGGAAACTGACAAATGTGGTAATAGATGATGGCAGAAATAAGTATGGCTCTAACACTGGTGTTTTAGGGTGAACATGCAATGAAGTTACGCACATGAACTGTGACAATATGATGGCATTATGTTGCACCATTCATCAAGAGGGATTCCACTGAAAGATATATTTCATTAGATATTAAAAAGTTATGGACACTAATTTTAACAGAGGACTGTTCAACATAGTGGTTTAAAGGTCTGGCACATCTAACATTTTCTGGAAGAAGTTGGATCACAGTATGAGGATGTCAACTACTTGGCAGCAAAGCAGGTGAATAGCTGTGCAGTCTTTAACATGTAGTTTTCATTTTCAAACTGAAAAGGACACTTTTATAATCGCAAAGCACAAACCCAGATTGCAGTTGTCTGATGAGAAATGGGTCATGGCTCTCACATTTATACTGAACACAAGCTTATTTTAAGAAAATCAGTATGAAAATTTCCAAATAAATTACTATGTAGCATGCTGTTGATGCAGAGGCCTTTGAAGTACAACTGAGCCTGCTGCATCTTGGCCACTTCCATCTTGCAAAACTGATTCTGCAGTTTCCACTTCACGACATGAGTGGCAGACAATGATGGACAAATATACAGAAACTATTCAACAGCTCCCAAAAGAATTTTCTTCTAAGTTCATATATTTTCACAAAAGGACAAGTGACATATGAATATTCCAAATCTTTTGCCACTACAACTGATCAGGTTCCAATGCAGATGCAACTGAAGATAAATGAACTCTAAAATGACGCACAAAAATACTTTGGTCACAGGAAAATCCAGATATCAGAACCAACATGACAATTTCAATTCCATCAAAACTTAAACCAAAGAAAATGCTAACAAAATCTGACAGTACTTACATCCGTCAACAAGTGTTGTTAGTCATGAACTTCCAGAAAGTAAATTTAGTTGCCAGCCTAATAACGAATACTTGTATGGTACAGTAGACACTTCTTCACCAAAATTCGGTGCAGACATTTACAAGTTATTGAGGGAGACATAACCCCATAAATTTCCCAGAAGGGTGGGATGAAAGAGTGTAATGACTCTGGAAACATCTGTATGCCATGAATTGAGGCACACATTTTTTTTACAACAGCATGTTTGAAATAAATGTCTAACCTATCATATCTGTGGAACAGGTGCAAGTGTACAAGCCAAGTCGATCAGCACATATGTTAACAGCGGAGTAGTGGACACAGCAGGGCAGAGCAGGCCCATGTCTGCCAGAAACCACGAAGAAGAGTGTGCTAGAAAGGACCAGACAGAAGGAGAAACTTGGGTCTTTGCAATAAAACAAACATTTACAATTAGTAACAGGAGGAGTGCGAAATAATCCAGGCCCAATAGTGGGGTAAGATAAAATTCATCAGCTGTAATCTCACGTAAAAAACCAAAAGCAAGCACAACCGTTCAGAAGGCCACAATCATGAAATCAGTGATTTGGAAAAGGGAACCACAGATTTTGAGATTAAGCTGGAGGTAATAAATTGAGCAATACAGGAAATTATGATATAAAGGTGTACAAGTAAATGGACAAAAGGGACAAGATATATGTCTTGAAGCCTTTGCAGCAACAAAATTCAATAAAATCTTCTTAGGCAGACGCCTGTGTCAAGGTGTAAAAATTCTCTAATGTCAGGGACACAGTCAGTCCCTGACACATTAGAGAATTTTTACACCCCAAAAAGATTTTATCGAAGGGGGGGGGGAGTGAAGTGGAAAAAAGAAAATCATAAAACTAACATTAATTTTCAGTCTGGTTGAGATTTCAACAAGAATTATGTGGATATCCTGCAAACAGTGGTGAAAGCTTTATAAGAGAAAATGGGAGTTAAATATGACAAACAACACAGATTACATAATGAGAAAAGAGTTAAAATGATGAAGCTAGTACAGAAACTTAGGGTGTTACAAAACACCAAAGACTGGAAGGCAAAAATACCAGCAAGGATGAGAATTTTGGTTAATAATGAATAAACAGTGCCGCCAAACTTCAGAAACAAAATAAAGAGCCCTGAAGTACAGATTAGCCACAAAAAATGAAACATTGCTGTAATATTGTACCACCTTTGTTGTCAGTATTTTTAACTGTGCCGAATAGAGACACAGTATATTAATTATGAAGACAGATCTTCACGTCTATCAAAATGACAAAAGATTCTGGTCTCTCACATTAACAAACTGCAATCCAGCATTCCTAGATTCCATGTACAATCTTAACCGTCTGCTTCTCAGTATCCAATTTCATACCACAAACAGTCAGTCAGTATATGCTGTTATGAAGCATTCTGCCATGCAGAAACACTGATACTGTGTGTTTATGCACGGTACCTTTCTCTCTGAATGGTTTTGTTCCTCAGCACGCTTTGCTAGAATCTCTCGCTGAAGATCCACTTCGGCTAATAAGCCTGAGATTGCTGTCACAACTAGGAGAGAAGCAGGACAAGGTAACGATGTGACAGAGCATTAGTACAATCTGGAGGGCTTCAGCTCCAAAGATGAAATCTACCTCAAGCTGGGATGAGACCACAATCAACACTGCACATTCACCTAGTTGCCCTTTGACAAATGCACCGAACATTGCAACATGGAGGTAAAGAGCTCAAAATACTGAGGTAGTGTGTTAATATGCCATGACTGCATCCATACTATGTACAGTCATTATTGCTTTTGACATTATAAATCCCACTCAGCCAAAAAGATGTCATTAAATATATTGTGGCATGAGCAATTAAACATTACTGCAGGGGAACAGAAATTTTAAACCTCCCAGTATTATTAAACTGGTTGTCATAAACAAATTGTTGAAGAATTTTTCATCCAAAAAGAGGGGGATTCTGGTATGCACATGTGCCACTGCAATAATGTAATGCACGGACAGTAAATGGCTAATGAATTAGGCTACTCAGCATGCCCAGCTTTATATAAAATTTTGATGTTCATCTTGTTTTCCAGTTCTTTTAAGATGCTGAGACACTTCAAACTGCTTTAGCTGGATGGTATGGTGACAGGACAACCAAACCAAGCCTCCCTTTATATTCATAATCCCTGCTGGAACAAATATGGTGATGCTCAAAGAATAGATGAAATGCACAGCAATTGGTTTTGGTCTTAAAATTGAAATCACAAATAATGGAGCAGAATGTCATGCAAAAGTGAGCGAGGTTGAACCCCTAACCTTAGCACCAATCAACTGTATGCCTGAGGAAGAGTGTAACTTGTGTGGGACCGAGCCCATCTGAGCTACAATCCTCTCCATGGCAGCTTCTGTCTCTTCAAGTCGCTTGCGAAGATGGTCAATCTCTACATCTCCTGCAAAACAAACCAGTCAACCATGCTCCCAGCCCAAAGCATTAGTGGGGGGTGCAGATCTGAGCTTTTGTTCCCAAAAACAAATCAGGAATTAAGAAAGCAGTAATGTGTAAAATTACAGCTAGCACCTTGGAAAATTTTGAACATTACAGTTTATAAAATTTCTGCAGTACTCGATATATGGATCTGTCTTGGCTAACATGAAGTTGCTGAATGAACTCAACGTATGTAACCTTAATATACAATCCAGAGAAGTCAACACACACTGAGATGCAAGATGCAAAAGTATACACATGTATATCCATTAATCTATCAGAGCCATGAATATAACGAGGCAGTGGAAAGAAGTCTCATGGATGGTAGGGATGACTGCATTTGAGGCTTCCCCTTCTATCATGACTGCTGTATTCCCCTCAAGCCCTCCCATGTATTTTTACCAGTCCAAAGCACTTATCACCAAAAAAGGTTACCATATAATTATCACTAGAGACACTACAGTGAACAGAATGTTAAATAATTGCAAGGGAATGTAAGGGAGTACAATGGACAGCCTGAGAGCTAAAGGGAGTATAGAGAGATTCCATGGGACTTCTTCCTGTGGTCTCAGCGTAGGTTGAAAAAAAAAAACAAGCTTCCTGCATGTGTACACTTGGCCATCAATTGTGTTGCTACCAACATCCAAAACATCTGGTACTGACTCATATTTCTCCTTTCACAGTGTGTAGGTGCACATGCTGCTGAAATCACCTGCCTGAACTATATTGTGCATGATAATTTTATTTGTACTTTGGAGCAGAAGGGATAATAAAGTATACTACACACTTGACTCAGTAAAAACCCAATTTTACACTTCTGTAGGGACTTCGAATTGATGCAAAATCCAGTAAAGTGTAAAATCCAGAAAATTAAAAAATGCATTATAATAAAAAATGTGGGTTGCCATATAACATAGCTTTGACAAGCCATTTAAATTATGGACTTTAAAACACTTTTTAGGATGAAAATACAACATGGTACATATATGCAAAATGCAAACACATTCCTCCCAGTATTATGATGTGATGTCACATATGACACCATAATAGCTGAATACCCCACATCAGACATCCTCATATATTTTAAACTGAAACAGCAAAAAGAAGGATGTTGCTACTCACAAAGTGAAGATAATAACCTAGTGATGTATTGTGATAATAACATGAGGAAGCTAAATGATCTGCATTATCTGTTTATTTAAGCAGCAAACAAGGGTTGGTTTTTTTTTCCTGTATAGTTCATTTTCAAGTTTGTAGCACATTAAAATAATGCTGTCCTCAAAACCAACCTGTCACATGTACTTTCTGGCCAATTGTAATCCTTTTAGTGCATACAAAAATGTTATTGTATCCTCCACCATTTCCTCCTCATATTTCACTTCTTCTTCTGGCCTGGTCAACTGCTGGTCCAAAACCTGATTAACACTCAGCACTCCACAAACCTTGAGAGCATTGTCACATGTTATATAGTCTTTCAACTGCATTCAAGGAACTGAAAACTATGCCAATCATTTTCTTCATCCTCAGTAAATTTCAGTGCATTGTCATTATAGCTGTATCCATGATCAAATGGGAAAACCACACTTTGCAATATGGTTCATGATAGTAGAGTTATCAACTTTCAGACTTCAATATAAAATGCATCTAACTTCATACATGATGCATCTTGGAGCAGTCTGCCATCTATCATGGCAACAGTCTTACAAATTAACTGCTTTCTATAACTGCACTTGATGCATGTATAATTCCCAAATGTATTTAAGGCAGTAGCTGGATGGCACAGTTAGCTGGGAAAAAGTTGTGTTTTTCAAGCTAGTACTGATCAATGAAAAGCAGGATTTTTAAATTTTCTGTACCAATTTTCCTGTCTAGTCATGTTAGGTAATCCTCAAATATCACGATGTTTATCCAGAAATTTGTATTAGCATTATATTTTGTAGGAGTTTTCTAACATTCTCAAAGCAATGTAGACTTCTATATTTGCCAGTTAAAAGTGGTGGTACTTTGTTACTACCATCAACCTTCCATTCAAGGAGAAATGAAACCTGCTGTTTTGGTTTTGGTCCACCATGGCAAGAGTCTCCGCAAAAATTAAGAATTTTATTAGCCATAATCTGAAAAATACACCTGTCTCATCAGCTAGTTGTGGACTGAAAAATACACCCATCTCATCAGCATTACCTTATGTCACAATCTCTTGCAAGAGTCAGGCATTTTTCCAGTCATGTAATGTTTCTGGATCAAAACTCCTGCTTTCATCTGCTAGAATTCTATAAAAAATTTTATCTCCCATCTTAAATCTATCAAACCAACCATTAGAACCTGTGAAGTTGTTTACTGCCAAATGAGCAGGCATTTTCAAAGCCCTGTCGGTGATGACAGAACCATCTAAGGAAATGCTGCTTGCTTGAACCATGCAGTAACAGCAGATTCAATGAATACAAATCTGACATGTCTTCTTACTGAACCTAATGCCAGCTACATAAAAGCTGTCTTCAAAATAGTTCTGGGAGATAATACTATGTTATCACTAGCTATGCTATGCGAGATGTCATTTGCACTTGGTGATCCTATTTCTTACATTCACATTCCTCTGGCCCAAATAAAAATTCTGAGAAGTGTAAAATCAGGCAAATTTCCATAGTGGTGAGTAGTTGAATAAAGTGTTAATTCTGGCAAAGCATAAGCTGGGGGGACATAAAATCTTTATATGCATTTGGCGAAGACCTAACAAAAATGTGCATACAAATGCCAAATATAACACCGTAACGTAAAACATGGGTTTCCCTGTATATCTGAAATCTTGACTTTACAGGAACGAACCTCACTAATGAACAGTAACATCTATTCTCTTACAGATACAACTTATAAAAATGTACTAAGCAGAGGCATATGATTTATTTCTAAAGCACATTCAAAGAATGCTGGTATCTTGTGTAAAAAATGACAAATTACATTTCTGAAAACCAGTTAGACTCGTAACGTAGTGTGTTCAACAGATATAATTGAAGAGCCACGAAAAGAGACATGGAACCCAAATAATATATTTGTAAGGGTTGGCATTACTGGCATGTCAAAAAAATATCAACTTACACCACTGTAATACTGAATGTTACCAGTCTTATCTGTTACCTGTAAGGGAACAGGAACACAGAGTACTGTACCCAACCCCAAGGATATCAGTTGTTTCATCAGAATGCATTTGCGATAAGTGCAAAAGTTTTAGTAGTAAGGAGAAATATGGCAGACACAGAAAGGTTCTGCTAAACTACATTCTGCAATACCTCTATGACAGTAATTACAAATATTTCAATGTGAATAATTTGGAAATGTAATAACTTTTGCTCTTTGTTCTAAATGTATGCATGATGAATTTTGTTTTCAACAATCCAAAAAAATATTTTTCAGATTCTATGTTCCATGAATATGCTATGCAGGCAGCAACATAATAAAATTTACAAACATCCCAAAATTGTCTCCCAAACAACTGCAGAAGCACTATTAACAAACACAGTATTTAGATGAGGCAATGTACTCTACTTACTCGTGTCACGTTCCTTCCAACCTGAAGAACAAAAAATGAAAAGCACAGTTTTGTTAGAATATCTCAGTAGTTTTCGTTGTGAAAACTTCTTCTGGAATTAAGTAAAAACTGTGAACCAAACCCACCGAGCTTTGTGCCATTCTCTTCTGTTGCTTTCCATACAGTAGCTGCTTCATGTTTCACTTTCTGTCGCATCTGGTCACCATACGAGTGAGTCTGATCATCGACATACTCTTCTGAGAATACAATTTTCCGAAACTCAGGATCCGAGTTGAAGTCACTGTAGTTGACCGCAGATTGTCCAGGCTTCTTGAACATTACCTAACAAATTTCACAGAATCTGGAATTTTTGTCTCAATCAGCACTTAGTCACTTTACTGTGACATCTTACGGCATCCAATAACTACACACTCCCGACTTCAAAACAGCAAAACTGAGTAATAATGAACCAGTCTGATGCCAAAACTTAAACTGTTAATATTATGTTTCTGGTTTGATTAATTACATGTGAAAAGAAATGGAATTAACTGCATGGTCATCAATACTGAAAACACATTACTTCTGAACTCAGAATAGGATCATATCAAATTCTGAAAGACCATTTTTATTTTGCTGATGAGTAATATAAGCATCTGTTAAATGTACAAAAATAACAAAAAGGTATGTACAAAAGTTTAGAATTGTATATAAATTGGAAGGTAAATGTTTTATGAGAGACGACACTGTGCAGTCTGGTTTCCAAATGTTAAGGATGAATGCAGTAGAACAATGCAACACATTCCTCAGAACTGCTGATAAATTTCCAGCAGACTGTGCTGTTACATCCCAGCAGACAGTATCCTTCACAGTTTTCACCATGAGAATCTGAAACTCATTTATAAATTTCTTAATCTTTGCGTACTGCAAAATGGAGATGCAAAAATCACGACAAAAATGTATTTGGTACAGACTGGTCTAATCAATGATCTACACTGCCGTTTGTCTAGTGCGTCCAGATATGGTCTGCCTTGAACTTTATGTTCTTGAACACCAAGACAGCATAACAGGGTGCCCAATGGGTACGGGTGGTAAGCGAAGTGGACAGACAGCTTCATTTATGTATGAATACAGATTTCCTATGGTGTTACAAAATAAATCACACTGCATACAATTTGAGGCATTACCTTCATGACTGTGTACATGAAGAACACGACAATACCGATTGTGTATATAGGCATCACAATACCCATGGTGCCACTGCCCTTAGGTGCTGGTACCACATGTCCTGCTCCACCCATTGGGGGCCTCATCCCAGGTATAGGGCCAGGCTGTAAAAAATTACCATCAGATTATGTTCAGTCTTTGATCTAATACCATAATCTTGGATGGTGGTGCTAAGGTGCATCCACATAGCCTAAATTTCAGCAATTGTCATATCTGCTGTCTGTGAGGCAGGTCTCCATTGTCACCAATCACATACAAGCACGAACAAAGTCCCTGTATCTGGATCAGGTTATGGCTGCTTGCCTTTGCAATATCACACTATTCATGACTGTGTAGGAACAGCATTCATAATTGAGGTAATTTAAGTTTGCACACATAATCAAAAAAGACTTGAAAGAGAATTCATGCAGCATCAAACAATTCTACTGCAACATTTGCCAAGTGCTTTAACAAATGTGGTTACTGTATATATTGGTAGTGGCATGGAATACATTCCATATCTGTGGGTGTTCTCTTTTAGGTCTGCAACAGGGAAAAGAAGTTACATTTTTATACACACACACACACGACATTTTAGGAGACTAGCTTGACTGATCTGTGATAAAAGTCAGATGCATGTCAAACAGAGATAAAGCTGTTTGTCCAGAAGAAATGTTACTGTTAAAACAACAAAAACAGCACGATTATGATTTCTGTATTCACATATCAGTTTGATGTTTGTAACTGTAACTGCACTAATACAGAAATATAACTATTGATTTGTAAGATTTTTGTCTCTGAATTCATAAGAAAACGGGACTAATCTACAGTTTCCAGCATATGTTTATTTTGAGAACTTTCCATCCACACTATAGTCGGATCAACAAATTTTCTCCCGATTGTGAATGAAGAAAATGGCAAAAAAGGCATCCCTAAGTTTATTTTTTTTTACCAATTCTTGAAGGCCAAATTATAAATTTCTAAAAAAAATATATATATTTGCAAGAGCTGGCTACAATTTATGGATGCTAAATTGGGTCCATACATCCACAAGACATGAGAATTTTCCCACAAGTCTTGTTTACATGGCTCACAGCCAAAATGGATAAGTGCCAAATCAAGAATAACAGTCACTTGCTAAGACTAAATATGCCAATTTATATGGTGCCAAGACATAAGGGGGGTGCACAAAAATTACAACACTGGTTGGACATAAAAATGTAACGATGTGGTTTCAAAAGGCAAATGCAGCTTTGTTCATCTTTACTGAGTACAAAAGGCTAGGGAGATATCTACAGCAACAAAGTTCAATGTTTTTAGAAGTAACATCAAGTTTATCATCTTTTACAAGTGTGAAACATGGAATGTTACACACCCAATCATAACAAACCTGCAATTATTTACAAACAGAGGCCTTACATAAATTTTGAAGCTCTTTAGGGATACATTCTGCATGCCAGTGACTGGACAGTGGCACAATGGCATCACCAAGTGTGTGTTTCTACAGAAAAATAGTGCCTTAAAATGTGGTACAAAGAGGCAAAGTGTGATGGACGTAATGTTATAAAAAACTAAACAAATCAAGGCCTCTGTTACAGCAAAATTGATGCCCACACAACCAAAACTCCTTTCTTGCTTCTGCCCACTTGACCGACCAGAAAGCAGCAGTCAAACAAGCTTGGCCGCTGCTTCTAACCATAGCATCCACTTTACATGGCTGCCTGCTACATGCTGTCATGCAGGAAAGCCCCATTTAAATACTTGTGTCTACTCTAGTGGGCACTAGGGATAACCTGCATGCACAGGCATACAGGACACAGCCTGAAGTTATCTCTCATGAAGAACTCCAGAGATATGCACAAGAAAAACTGGTGGGAGTGAAACCGAAACTGTGGAAATGGAAGTGGAAAAGACATACACTGAGGAGGTATTCTTCTGCCATAGACAAACAAGCGTTCAGTTGGAACCCACCACAATGTAGAACAGGAAGCTGGTGGAGAATGATAAAAGGGTAAAGCGGAAAGGTGGGAAAGACTTGGAGTGAGGTCAAGACAACAACTGCAGAGATTGCTGGCACTGCTTTGTAGAAGCCTTACACTTCAAAGTGGATTTAACAGGAACTCACCTGACTTGACAGAAATTACTAACCTGAAAGTTACTTCAATGATCAGCATATTATATATAAAAACATATGTATGGGAACACAGTAACAAAGCCACAAATTTCTATGTCAGAAATTCTGGTGTAAACAAAAATAAACATATGCATTGGGGGATCAATTAATCTATGTGTGTAAACTTTTAATTTCAAATGACACAGCCCTTCAAATCCATGAAACCATATTTTGTATTCTGCAGGAAATGAAAATTCATCTTCTCAGATGTTTACATACATTTTCTATTTTGGAGCAGAATTAAATAATTTCAATATATTTGTGAGCGTGGTTCACATACCTGATGTCAGCAGCTCAGACAATTTAGTGCTGAATGGTAAACAGTTGGTCAACCCTCACACATGATAGTGTTCTCACCAAGATTAAAACACCTCCTGAATAAACGTCAGAAGTTAAACCACTTGTACCAACTTAAGCAGAAAAATAGTTTCATATACAAAAATATTTACCTCCCAAAATAATATAATTTAATTGCTGTGAGCATTTTCTGCAGTGTAGTACTAATTCCTGCTTGTTAATCCCGTTTCCAGCAGGACCCATAAGATACAGCTGACCCTTACTAATGAATGACGTAAGAACACTCTATCTCCAAAAATGCTGTACATTATTTTTTATTGCAACAGTACCCACACGAATACTGCCACAGAAGTATTAACCCTTCGGCTGCGGGGTTGGAAATTTAAATTATGGTGCATCTTATACATCAAACGCAAATATTTTACGAACAAAAGAAGATAACATTATGAAGGACATAGAAATTTGTGGTGAAAAGAAGGAGATGGTGCAGCATGTCTCCAAAAAATGCAGTTAAGTACAATGGTTGACTAAATATATGAAATATGGTCTTCTGGTGGTAGCAGCACTTGCATCCTATATATATGATGGACACTGTCTAAAGGTTAATCCCTGAGCACTAATTAACAGACGGTAAAGTTGTCCCTGTGCATGCCACGAAGGCACACAGCAGAAGCAGAATTACAGCCTCATCAATTCTTAACCTTGGTACTAGATGAAAGAGTGGGGTTAGCTTCATGTCCTGGCAACTTCCTATCCAGTGAGAGACCACCCCCTCCCCCCCACCATGTTCTTGGTGATGATTTTAGTCAATGTTTGGTCTTCTCAGCATCACACTCCACAATGACTAGTTAACGTTTGGTGCCAAACCATTACAATGCTTCTACCATCTGAAACCTATATGTCTACGCTTTACTGCTTGTCCCTCAGCTTGCTGTAACATATCTGATGTTACTATATTACATTTTTTCCAAGTTTCATGCCAAATTCTGTAACACACCTCTGCCATAAAACACATCCCCAGACGCTGAAAAATGGGTCTTATCAAGTATTTTAGATAAAATAATCATTAATGGCAGAACTATGTTTCTTGTGGCTTTGAATCATCTCACTTCAGGCCTTTTATAGAGCCAGACCATTGCAGGTATTCAGAAATGCCAGTTTTATTGCTTTCCAAACACCCCTCATATGATGTGACAAAACCCTGGCATCCTGGGTTAAAAATCACAGACAACAAAAATGTAAGGCCAGGTACAGCATATTACCTATTAAGAACTCTTTTAGATACTTGAACACAAGCATGTGGAGTACCTCAGGCTTATGAACAAAGGTAAGAACAATATAAAATCATATTTCTACTGATTTTGTGTTCTCCTTCACTTGAAAAATGAATGAAAAAGTATATCAACAACACTGGGAAGGAACACATTTCTACAGGACACTGGTGATGGTAACATCCATCTTGTGGACTTCGTCCATCATCCCATATTACAAATAAAAATTAGGCTGCAATGTTACGTTCTGAAGAAAACGAGTAAAGGAAACACCTACTCGACTGTGCCCAACAGGGAAAGCTATTTTAAACCTCTTGGTCCAGAGGGTTAGAACAAATTTTCCTAGCTTCCTTCCCTTACTCTTCTGTCTTGGGACTGGGGCCAAACCTTTGCCTGAAGTGCTGCAAATTAATTTTTATTTTAAACATGAGATGACAGATAAAGTCCAGTGAGTAAATGATTCCAAAAATGTTACATGCATTTCCTGTCAGTAAAAAAGTCTAAATCTTGGGGTGGTTCCAGGTGGGAGGACAAAAGAAAGATGGACCTTACTGGAAAAGGAGAGTGCCGAGAGGTAGGATCCTGTGAACAGGTACTAATTGCTGAGTTTCACAAAGGATGGGAATATTCTGATAAGCCTCTGAAGGGCTCTACTCCATAAAGTCAGTATGCACTGGCTGTACTCTGAACTATATGCTTAATCATGCTCTGCATGTGGTACAGTCACAACAACAGCTTTCACACTGTATCACTCACATACAACTCTTATACTCTATGCTGAATCATGCTTTGGATGTAGTATGCCAACAGAGCTCTTCATTGTGTTTTGCATGTTGTACACTCACACACAATTCTAATACTGTATGTTTTGGCACGTTCTGCATGTGGTACACTCATGTATGTCACCTCTTACACTGAGATATTTAACAGAAATATAGGTTTCTTACCTACACAAAATTTTATTGTATTATATTGTAAGCTGTGTGAACACATTGATTATAACAATAAATGATATCCTAGCACAACATGTTGTGACCTGTATAGGTCACCTTCAGGTTACTGTAGAACACAGTGAGAGGTTTTGGGTTGCTTACTCTTCCTACATGAAGCTCTAGTATATGTACACAAATTCAACACTTAAATGACAATCACATCAATTTTAAACATAATAATCACATAAAACTAAAACAAAACACAAACCTGGGAAAACACCCACTGAACCAGTGACATAATCCAGTATACATACCACATCACCAACAGACATGCAAGTAAAATAAGCAACCAAAAACCTCAATATACTTTAAAATAACCTCAAAATAACCCACAGAGGTTGAAAAAACCTCAATATGTTTTATAATAACCTGAAAATAATCTATACAGGTTGAAACATGTTATACCGGAGATCATTTACTGTTGTAATTATTATGTTTACATAGATAATAATATAACACCATAACTCATGGTCATGCAGATAAGAAATCGGTACTTCTATTAAATACCTCATCATATAGCACAATGAGATGCAAACACTGAAGCTCTTACACAGTCTAGGTACGGCACTCTTACCCTGTCAATGAAAGGCTCCTTAAACCCCAACAAAGCCAGACAGTCAGAGTTCCTTTCATTTTAAGTGTCCATTCCTGCATAAGCTGATATTAACCTTTGTATTTTACATACTTTTAAACCTAAAAGTTTTTCAAAGGTATATTTTTAAGAAATGATCCCTCTTCCTGTTCCCAAAATTTTGACACAATTTACCCATTCTTATACAGTTTTGTTTAGGATCCTTTATCAATTATTTCATTTTCAATTAATTTCAGTTTATGGAATCATTAATTTCAAATATTTGCTTCTGTAAGTGCTAAAAACTTGCAGCTGACTGTACATGAGGATATCTTGTTAGGTACCCAGCACAGCTATTTACTTTTCTTGCAAGTGTGGCTTATCTGGTGGTCGTATAAATGAGTTCATATTGATTCTTCAAGTCATCGGTATAGGAAAGAGTCTCAAACACATATACACTGAATAGGGTAGTGCAATATGGGATCGAAGGGAAGTTTGTTTCCTTCTGCTGCAATTTGTATGTGACTTTTGTGTCATGTAGTTCCATGTTTACAACTACCTTCTGCTCAACAATTAAGTCTGTTCTGTCAGAGGGACAGCATGTGTGACAGGACAGTGTTTAGATTAAATTACTAACGCTGATATTCTGCTGGCTTTACTGCCTTACTCCCAAGTGCAATAGCATGGCAACATACTACATGAAGCATAATGCAACTAATACTACAATCTGAAGCAGGTCCATTTGAAATTCTATGAAACATTATGAAAAACGGTACAAGGAAAATTCATATGCTCAGATTTCTGTAATTTAGTGACAACAAATATGAACTTCACAAGGCATATGAAAAATGTGACTAACTGTTGAAATGACAAGTTCATTGATTCATATGCTATTACAGCCTAACTGAAAATACAACAGTTGAAATTACTGTGCTCTCCAGATGTACAGTCATTTTCAGAAAATATACACAGCAAAAACAATAATGGTTTTACATTAAAAAAATTATAACTGTGTGATTCTAAGAGTTACAGGTCTATGTACCCTCTGTTCAACAAATATCAAGTGGCTTGAAATTTCCTAAGTCCTGAACTGGGAGTCACGTGATGTACAGTTGCCAACATAATTCAAGTCTTTTACTTTCCCCACATTTGTGCATTCATGGCGTTTTTCGGTCTTCCATCCATTACAATCAATCACGCCGTGTATATATTAACCAAAGACACCAACACATTCACTTAATTTGAAGTTAAAACATGAATTAAATAAGGGTCATTAATTTCCGAGGCGTGTGGTTAGCTACTTCTGCTTCCACAGATGTATGCTGCGAAAGGGTGGTTGTTTGCCGCATCCGGAGGTAGCCGAGCGCCTTAATGCGTAATGGCAATACTCTTTGGAAACAAACTACATTGGTTTGAGTCCCAGTGAGAACATATAATTTTTTTTAATATGTTTTATACTCACAAACACTCAAGTAAATTATGCAGTAGCATATCCATTATTTAATTATATGTTTCAAAAGTTATCTTTGCTCCATTGGCAATGCACATTTTTGAAAATGTGTTATTGTCTACTAGAAGGCCACATGGAAGAATTATTATGAACTTATTTTGAAAGCTAAAACCTGTTCGAACAGCACTTCACTCCCCCCCACCCCTCCTCTGTAACAAGGCGACAGTGAATCCATCCTCACCTTCAGCCTCCCCAGCACACACATCATATGCTCAACAATTCCTTTCCATAAATGTTTCTAATCGTGCAACCCAAAGTCAGATCTCATGGCCTGCTACGGCGTGCAAGCAACAACAAGATTCGCATGCCTAGTTTTAGTCCCATTTGAACATGAAACCCCTAAATCAGAATGTTGGTAAACAATGAAAAAAGAAGTACGGAATAATAACAAATATCTGCGTCACTCGCATTTCTAACCCTGCCAATGGAGAAAAAATAACTTTTGAAACATATAATTAAATAATGGATGTCTTACTGCATAATTTAATTGAGTGTTTGTGAGTATAAAACATATTCAAAAAGAAAAAATTATATGCTCTCACTGGGACTCGAACCAATGTAGCCTGTTTCCGAAGAGTACTGTCATCACGCCTTAATGCGCTCAGCTACCTCTGGATGCAGCAAACAACCACCCTTTCGCAACATCCAACCGTGGAAGCAGAGCTAGCTAGCCACATGCCTCGGAAAATTAATGACCTTTATTTAATTCATGTTTTAACTTCAAATTAAGTGAATGTATTGGTGTCTTTGGTTAATACATATGCAGCATGATTGATTTTAATGGATGTAAGACAGAGAAATGCCATAAATCCACAAATATGGGGAAAGTAAAGCGACTCGAATTATGATGGCAACTGCACATCATGTCACTGCCTGAGCGGGATGTACAAAATATCAGGCCGCTTGATTTTTGTTGAAAAGAGTGTACAATATGACTGCATTCAGACAAAGACAGTCAACATGCAACTCTCCAAATGTCAGCTCCTTATGCAAGTGTAACCAGCCTTACTGCTAGGACTAAAAATATGGCCACAAATTGTACAGGGTCCGGCAGAAATACCTGATGATTTGGCAACACAGCTATGAGTGGAATCACTGGCGTGGGGAATTTACCCTTGAGCACCTTTCTAGCGAGACTCAAAGCATTTCAGTTGCCATGGAGTGCTGGTCTGTAGAGCATCGGGCTTTCGCTGTGGAGAGGGTATTTCTAAAACAACGATTCTGCCTTTGTGACTGAGCGGATATTTCGTCAGCACTTCAATATTCATCGGAACAACAGAGTCCCTGGTCGCAATACTGTACTGTTGTGGGTGAGAAACTTCAGAAACAGCATCTGCCGCAAAAAGAAAACATCCAGGAAGAGAGCCTTCACTTAGCACTCTTGAGAATATCGAATGGTTGCGTCAGGCTTTTGTCAGAAGTCCTCTGCTTGCGGGAATGTGCTGACAACAAGGGATGCCACCTCACAGACACTATATTCAGGAAGTGAATACTGCAATTAAAATGCTTTCAGATAAAGATAATTTTAGTAATAAATTCACGTAAAAAGATAGTATACTTTTCATTTTATTGTAACTTAAAAATCGTCAGGTTTTTCTGCTGGACCCTGTACATGGATAACACCTCCAGCACTATTTGATGATTTATGCACTAAGATAACGAACTGTTGTTGGACAAAACAGAAAATTAATGCCCACAAGTTCTGGACAGAAAATTTAACTACAGTAGGTGACACACACACCAGAAGAGGGAGAACTTGATCGCCATGGCGAAGAATGACAGACGAAATGTAAACATACTGACAAAAATGCTATCTCCATTGGCTGAAGGTAATTTCTGTGACAAGCATGGAAAAGGTCTTAAACCAGCCGTAGTATGAGGCTAAAATAGATGTATGGGATGAGTGAAGAAATATGATCGCATCACAAGCCTGTACTCAATTAGGAAAAGGCCCTGGAACTGGACAAAGATGCTAGTTTTCCATTTCTAGACCCTATTATTCTCAACAGTGCTAACATTCTTGCCTCTTGTGGTTCAAAATTATCACATCAACTACTGAGACTGACATACGTAAGGGACCTAATACAAGAGGCGGGAAGGGTGCCTCAAACTCAGCTCACAATGCAAGAAAGGTACGATCCAACCACCAGCCAACTGACTGACTTGGCACAAGACACAACACACACTCACCTTCGAAGGGGAAAGAATTGTGTGCTGTGATTGTTCCACTAAAAACAAAGAAACAAGAACACAATTCAAGAGTCCAGACTGAAATATGGGGTTGTAAGCTACCCGATGTTTTAAAGTATATCACATTCAACGGCATTTTTGAGTACCAACTTCCACTAAACTTGAAAAGGAGAGCACACAAACATAAGTAAAATTTACCTGTGTTACTAAGGAACAGATATTTTCAGTACCAATTTCCTGAAGAAAAAAGGGGGATGAAGTTGGTGTGGATTTTACAAGAGGCTTCATGAAAGAACAGACTTGTCAAAAGGGCCTTTGTATGTGTTTTTTGTTTGGTTTTTCCACTTTGAAAAGAAAGAAAATAAGAACAACTGTTTGGTAGTTTACATTTTAAACACAATTCATTTTTAGACAAACATGTATACCTATACAAGCTTTTTGGACAAACATGTTTAATAAGAGCCATATCTGTATAAATGCACAAAATTTATTAAAAATGACATGGCATAGTGGGGTACTGTATTCCCCTTTGTACTCAGAGGACACTTCAATTACAAGGGCAGTGTTAAAGCATTGGCATCCACTCCTTTTATGGCAAAGGGCTGGTTGACAGGCTGCAGGTGGAAAAATAACAAGAAGTGTTATATGTAACTGCCTACATTAGTGTAATTTCTATAGTATATACATAATTTACAAATGTGGCCATGGGCTGTACAATACAACCTGGCAAGCCGTAGGTTGGAAACCCATGCGTTAAAATACTCGATGTCTTACCCGCCCTTCTTTCTCCACCACTCTTGGCACTGCATGTGAATGTGGAATAGCCCGACCCCGCTCCCGTAATGCTGGATGCAACATGTCTGGATGTAAGTGAGGCGGTCTTTCTTGACGGTGATGACCTGAAGATAGAAATCTTGTTTTATCACTGGAAAAATGCTAAGAAAGTTGCTACCTAAGAATAATTCTCAACCTTTATTTGTAAAACTTAAAACAATGAGATCAATGAGCTGGATAACTATAATACATCTGTAACTTCTGCTTCAATGTATGTTGCACCCGTTTTAATTAATGGACATACACTAGAGTCACTTTCAAACAGTGGCTTGATGCCACAACGCTAGAAAAGCTTTACTATGTTATATGGTTAAACCCTGAAACACAAAGGTATACATTAAACACAGGCCACGAAAACCTAATGACAAGATTACATGAAATGCATGGACATTGGTAGAACAATGTCAACTTCTGTTTCAAAATTAAAGGGATCCAGATGCTAACAGCCTTCATGGTCATATACAGTTACTTACCTAAAAATAAGTATTTCTTTTTCCCTAATTCATCATCTGAAAAATGGGGAGCCACCTTACATTTATGAAGTGAAATATATTCTGCATATGTATGTTTCTGAAAGCTGAAGGCTGTAAAGTAGAGCCATCTTACATTCAAGAAAATACAATAAATGATGCAGATACTGGATAATTAAGGACAGTTCAGTAAAAACAAAAATAAAATGGCAATGTCTTCTTCTGTGGGTTTCAGTATGCTGGTAGAGAGCAGGGAGATACTGGGTCATGCACATCAACTTACACAACACACTATTCATCTTACATCTTCTCGTGTGACATCTGGTCTGAGATTTAGATTTAAGGTACCACTTCCAACAAAAAACAAAAAATAAAACACTGATTATAATTACACAACAAAATATCACTTATGAGTCATCTGCACAGTAGTCAGTAATGTCAGGCAATCACATCAGCAACCCTGCACTTTCTCACACAAGAAACTAGGAAAATCACACAGCAGTTGCCCCACCCTGTTTCATCAAAATGTGTGGTCCACCACCATTCAATTTTGCATAGGTTATACAACATTAAGGAACTGTATTTTGCCAAAACACAATTATACAAAACATTTATAATTAATTTAATCCACCACCACTTCTTATTAAGCACTAGATTAACAGAAATGGTATATAGCTACACTGGTTTACAGTGTCAGTAAACATGTGGCTACACAACACACAAGCAAATAACAAATGTCACGCACGTGTGCAACTATTTGTAGCATTAGTAAACAATCAAGAATAAGGCACCTTATAAAAAAACTTTACTGCAAACTAATAACTACTAGCTTCATGTCCAAAATTAAGTAGTGAACAAACCCCACAGTCCAATGTTAGGTTAGATTAGGTTAGTATAATGCCATGACATTTAACAATGCACTTGTCACCTTACTTGGCATATGGATAACCCCAACTCTCATCCTACGAGGGGCCCCTAGTAACCCAGGGGCAACTCCAAAGTTCAATTTAAGGCACACTGTACTGTTGAACGAACGTACTTCATCCAGAATCTGCTTGTATGTTTTCCCCAGACGAACGTTTTCATGTAAAAAGGCAGTGATGTCAACACCACATTTATTCAGAACCTCATTTCTACAGGTTTCAACTCCTGCTTGAGTGAGTTTGCCCTGTTTAAAGGCCTGGATCAGCTTGGGATCTATCTCATCATAATGTTGCAAGATATTGCCACACATCTCTGTCATAATCATTATTGCATTTACATCTGTTTCAAAGATTACGTCACAGCATGCTGGTACTGCAAGAGATTAAGTCATGTGTACATTATTCTGAAAACTATATTACTTAAAATGGAATAAAGAAAAATACATAAATGGAATTAAAACTGTCGCTGGGGTTTCAACTGGCTTCCATGGAAACGCAGCCTTCTGCGGTAATCAAAGCAACAAATTTTTACTGCGAAATTCCATAGTTCAGGAATAAAACACAATTTTCTCCAAGAATGCAAGGCATTATAATACATACGGAATAAAACTTACACCTCCTTCTTCGGGGGCGAGCTATTTAGGTCTCTTACCCCTCCGTCAGACAAAACAAATGAAAAACCGTGGCACTGCGCCACGACATTCCGCCCACATTTAATGTAAAGTTTAGCTTCGGCTTGTAATCGACAGCCTTCGATACCCTAAAGATTCCATATTCATTTTCAAAACGTTTTGCGGAAAAATTCAAGTAATGAAACATTTCTACCTTTTTGAATACGTTTGTTGAATAATCACTATTTGGGCCACCATTGTACTTAAAAATAGACCTGACCAACCCATCTTACCTTGTGAATTATCAATTGGAATTCGTGTACTGATTGATGCCTGCAGCATGGGATAGAATAATTTTGGCCACAAAACTGCAAAACATCCAGCCACAATCGCCAAAATGCAAATAGTTTTACCGGTTCCAAACTCGACAGCCATTTTCGTACTGTGCAGTCGTCAACGTCGTCGCGCTCATTGCGCGTTTGTTCACTCACCCTCGCCAAATCGTCCTGATACCAACAAATGGTCTGAGGTACCAACCACAGATCATCTCGTATACCAACCAACTAGAGAATGCGTTTAATCTCCACCGCGGCGAAAGAAAGGTCCAATATTATAGTATAGGACGAAAATGTCGCAAAGAAAACTAAGAATACTGTACATATCAGTATTATATTCTTTGTTATCACCTGCCTACAGGTCATTTAAGTTACATACCTGAAACAATCCGCGTTTCTATTGCGTATAATAATAATGAAAAGTGCCCAAAAATGTTCACAGATATTTGTAACTTTTCACCGTGCATACTGTTTCAACTTTGCTTTTTATTTACCAACATATGCACAAATATCTAAAATACAATGTAAAACCTCAATTGGTTAAAACATGTCGCAGCCCTTAATGTAATTTTAAGGTTTTAACCAACTGAGGTTTTACATTGTATTTTAGAAATTTGTGCATATGTTGGTAAATAAAAAGCAAAGTACACAGGTAGTTAAGTGTGCGACTGTGGGCCGGGATAGCGTAGTCGGTGTAGCGGTTTGCTACAGGGTGGGCTGTCCAGGGATCGAATCCCGGTGTGGGCGAGATTTTCCACACCGGTCCTGAATGTCCCTAGGGCCAACCCAGCCACCTATACAATGGGTACCCGGTCTTTCCCGGGGATAAAGCGTTCAGAGCCTGGCGTTGATCACCCACCCTTCCATAGACGAGGTTAAAAGAAGTGTAGAGATATACATCTCCTCCCACTCTGGGTCTTCGTGGCCTGTTCTAGGGCAAACTTTACCGTTGCCTTTAAGTATGCGAGTTCCCATTGGCTTGCTGAAATGTACATATTCAATTTTCCTTGAAAGAGTGCGTTACAGATTCAATTTCCGGCCGGGGCAAGAGACTTTCCTCCTCTACATTTTCTGTTCCGGCTGTACGAGACACCTAGCTTTGTAGTAAGTGGATACAGTGGGATCATTCCTCGAAAGTAGGGCAGGTTATAAAACAAATCACCATCTAGGGCTGTAGTTAAGAATCAGTGGCGCATACATACACATTGTCAACTTTACCGCTTGGCCGCTAGTGTCACACAGAATGCAACTACAGTTGAAGTTCTTCTGGAACGTGACAGCGTGTCAAGTCAAAAATAATTACCAGCGTTTCGGTGCCGCTCGCTGCTCTGCAACAGACGCAGCTATTTCCTACTCGACGCAACGTAGTAAATCAGACGCCTAGAATTTCCATCTGTACCGCTCTGAGAACTCGAATCATGAACCTACAATTCTGGTCCGTGACACAGATACGTACCACGGATGACTCTGCTTTCCCAGGATGGATACTAGTTCTATGTGTCTGCTGTACGTGGTGCTCCTATCTCTCGACTGTGGCGCACGTCTGTCGTTCCTACTACTCCTCCAATAGGAGGTAGAACTTGAAAAAGACCCATGGAAACAAGGACTTGGGGCGACACAAGCGGCCACGATGGAGTTGGCTCAGTAGGTGTGTTTGATAGACGGCAGGAAAACTTTTCTATGTGCATCGCCAATCACATAGGAGTCACGTGAACATTTTGCTTACTCTAGTCACAATGCAAAATGAAACTCAACTTCTCAATTTAATAACATCACAATCACTTACTGTTACTCTTTTCACAACACTATTTCAACTTAAACACCAAAACTCCCTATACAGTTTCGTCTACTGTTACTTACTTACTTACTCCATGGTGCAGAGTCCTTCTTGAGAAGCTAGCTAGTTTGCAGCAAGTCAAGAAATTCCCCGCATTTCATGGAACCCGAAGGTTCATTACCGCACTCACAAGCGTCCGCAACTGTCGCTATCCTGGGCCAAACCAATCCAGTCCACAGACCCATACCCCACCTCCTGGAGATCCATCCTAATATTATCCACCCATCTACGCCTAGGTCTCCCCAGTGGTCTCTTTCCCTCTGGTTTCCCCACCAAGACCCTATACGCCCCTCTCTCCTCCCCAATACGCGCCACATGCCCTGCCCATTTCATTCTTCTTGATTTTATCACCCGCACAATATTGGGTGAGGAGTACAGATCACTTAGCTCCTCGTTATGCAGTCTCCTCGACTCCCCCGTTACCTCGTCCCTCCTAGGTCCAAATATTCTCCTCAACACCATATTCTCAAACGCCCTCAGCTTCCTTTCCTCCCTCAATGTCAGCGACCAATTTTCATACCCATACAAAACAACCGGGAATGTTATAGTTCTACATATCTTAATCTTTAATTTCCTGGAGAGCAACCTGGAAGACAAAAGATTCTGCACCGAATGGTAGCAAGCATTTACTGACGTCAATCTACGCTTTATTTCTTAACGAATAGAATTTGGAAATGTTAAAGTCGTTCCCAAATATTTAAACCCTTCCACCCTCTCCAAGGTACTATTATCAATCCTCACACTGTGATTTTGTCCTGCATTCTGATCTCGAGACATGGCCATGTACGTAGTTTTATCAGCACTTACTTCCAGTCCAATCTCCCTAGTTACAGCTACTATAGCTTCTGCGTTTTCCTTTAAAGTATGTATACCTCCTCCCATTATATTAGCATCATCGGCATAAGCCAGAAGCTGATGTGTACCATTTAGTTTCAAGCCCTCCTGGTTTACCGGAACCCTCCTAATGGCGTACTATAAAGCAAAGTTGAAAAGCAGTGGTGTTAGAGCGTCTCCTTGTTTCAGACCGTTCCTAATAGGGTACCTGTCAGATACATTCTTGCCTACTCGGACTGTGCTGTATGTTTCAGTCAGGCTCATCTTTATTAACCTTACAAGTTTCTTAGGGATACCAAACTCAATGAGAATCTTATATAAGACCTCCCTCCTAACTGAATCATAAGATTTCTTGTAATCGATGAAAAGCTGATGAACTTCTTCATTGTAATCCCATTTTTTCTCAAGTATTTGGCGAAAGCAGAATATATGATCAATCGTCGACCTGTTGCGTCGAAAACCACATTGATGATCCCCAATAATTTCCTTCGCATATGGAGTTAACCTTGAGAGCAAGATGTTAGATAAAATTTGTAAGTTGTTGTCAAAAGTGAAATGCCCCTATAATTATTACAACCTGTTTTATCCCACTTCTCATGAATAGGTACTATGATCGACTCCTTCCACTCTTCACGCAATTTCTCCTTCTTCCAAATAGAAGTGATAAGCTTATGAATCTCCCCGCAAATTGTTCCACCCCCTGCTTTAATCAGTTCTGCAGGTATTTCATCAATACCCGGCGATTTGTGGCTTTTTAACGTGC
>Ga0123352_10002618_pt1 | contig 25322 bp, 14 predicted proteins | sample TergutLab28metaG_FD_89700 | JGI IMG/M metagenome (GOLD analysis project Ga0123352, IMG submission 89700) | Labiotermes labralis P1 segment gut microbial communities from Petit-Saut dam, French Guiana - Lab288 P1 | ecosystem: Host-associated > Arthropoda: Insects > Digestive system > Gut ...
AAAGCAAAAGCGACGCAACTCTTGAACAGCTTAACACAAGATGACCTGCAGCACTGCTTCCAACAGTGGAAAATTCGCATGGAGCGGTATAGGGATCGGGGAGGGGACTACATTGAAGGGGATGACATTTCGATTGTCTGATTTTTTTTCAATAAAGGGTTAGAGCATGAATCCGGCTTCTTTATTGCCACACCTCGTAATCCCTGTCTATTGTGCGAATCTTACGAAATGCATTAATAAAACTTGTCGGCAGAAGGCAGAGTTCTTCATTGCGCATGTACTTATTTAGTGTTCAAGATTAAGCAGTCAATTACTTGTAAAGGTGAAAGGAGCCAACCATATGTGCGTTTCAGTATCATAGAGAATTGGGTTTAATGAAGCGAGGTAATAACTTGCAGCTCCACACTAGTTTGTTCGTAAGTTATTTGATGACTCTGTGCCAACAATCTTGAGTCGAATATCCGAATATCGCGCATCATGCAGTGCATAGTTACATATGCCACTCATATGTATTCGTACCTATCTGAAATCAGTTGTGAGATATAAATTTTTAACATCGTATTCCTATTATCTGGACATTCTCTATTCACTTCAGCAAGGATGTGAGGATCCGTGGTTGTTTTTCGAAGCCAAAGTTGGTCGACGAATAAAAATGTTTGTGGAAACAATGCGATAGAGGAATACATTTTACACTTTTTCGAGGAATTCGATAAAACTGTATGCCAGTAAACATAATAACTGTGAACGCCATGGGCGTGTCTTCTGTATTCTTTGTTTTAACTTTTGAATCCGAGTGTCAGTAATATGTACTTTAACATTTTCTCCGCCTGCGCATGTCCGTAATGGGGTTACACTGATGTACAGAGAACAAATATATATATATATATATATGAGCGGGTAGTATCGTTCGTGGTAATGAGAATTCGTGGAGGTGGCGACACTGTATCACGGAAACAGGTAACCAACTGGAGCGTGAATATTTCTGCAGCAAGTCACTTCCAAGTTATCTACATATTTGGAAGGTTGCTACTAAGACAGAATATGTTTGACTGCTCCATTTACGGCTGCTTGAACTATTGTCTTCGCCAGTATTTCTCAATGAATACAATAAACATCCTTTTGCTAACGGACTGCATGTCCCCCTTGTAAGAGATTATGTTTCTAGCTTATTTCTTCTAACAAATCCAGCAATTTTTTTAACACCGGAAGGCGATTGCTTGATTAATCTACACAAAAAAAAAACTGTGTGCAGTCTGGTATAGGCCTGTGTCTACACTGATAAATTTGGTATTCCTAAGAACGTAATAACGTTCAGAATCTGATAGATGGCATTAATCATCTAGGCGGCCTCAACGCATCATCCAATAACACAGGCACTTAATTTCACATGCTGAAAATAAAAACGGTTTCGATGTATTTTGTGCGTTCAACTGAAGTAATTACATAAAATTTATTGAAGAGGCCAACCAATATACTTGGGTTTATGAATGTAATTTCATTACATAGTGACCACCGATATATTTCGGCCATGATTTTTAACTGTGGATTCATTTTGACACATCATAATTTTATTTATATTCTTGTTCTCATCACCCTGAAGATGACCACAAGAGTGGCCGAAACATGTTGTGATTACTATGTAATAAAATTACGTTCGTAAATCTAAACCAATTTTGGTCTTTTTAATAAGTTTTATGCATCTAATTAACGCACGGAACATAGAAAATAACCAACTGACGTAGTTGCTACCAGTGTCTGACAGGTGGCATTAATCATCATGCGACCTCGACCCATTGTTGGATAACATGCGCGAGAGTTTAGGTTAGCGCAGCGTGTAGCTGAAATATCCGTTCGTCTGCTAGATGACGTCGCGTTACTGAGTAATTGGTTCCCGAAGTTTTGAGACCGTGTAGTGATCTCATCGCCGAAGGTCGAATTGTCCTCGAAGACTCTTCGACCAATCACCCAGTCAGGCGGCGTCATTCGCCAGAAGAACAGACAGCCCAACATTCACGTACTTACACGTTGTGTGTATATGTATGTGTATATATATATATATATATATATACACATACAACATAATACATACATACACACACACACACACAAAACGCAGTTTAATGCAGTTTGATGTGTCTGCTTCCGCAAGCAGATGATACGGATCTTTCGGAATACTGTCAAAGTAAACAGCCTGCTGAACTTCCGGTGACCATTATACTACTAATGTATGAATAGAATAACTGAAAAATAAAAACCAACAAGATCCCACTTATTTTATTGTACTTCTTATAGGCTCAACATGTTTCGGACGCTACTATGCCCGAAACATGTTGAGCTTATAATAAGTACAACAAAATAGTAAGTGGAATCTAGTTGGTTGTTATTCTTCATTTATCACAATGATGCAGGTCCAACAAACATCAAAGTATGAATAGAAACTCACAGTTTTATCCCAGGTGTCTTGTATCGGTGTCTCACGTGTCTGTTTTCTTTGATGAAATAAAGGAATGCTACCATAGGATGGTAGTCGTGACATACCTTGATGTCGAGGTGGGCTATCTTCCTATCATGTAGATATGCAAGGCCCTCTACAAGCTGACGCACGAACTTGACCACGTCTGCTTCGAATGGCACCAGATTGTCGTCTATAATGGTCTGCAGATCACCTCCAGGAGCGCTATAAACACAAGAAATTTAGGACTGCATTAATGAACTGATTGACGCGTTGGATCTAAGAGAGACAGTTCAACCCGGAGATATTGAACGTTGTTGCAAGAAATTTTGTTGAAATTTGGCCCAGCTGCTGGCTCTTACGCGAGTTTCTTTATTTGACACACCGACCCTTGAAGATATGACTAACACGCTGTCTCGAAACGTTGGACACTGATCAACCAGTGAACCGGCGTCACATCCAAGTAGAACGAAGGCCTCAACTGATTACTGATTTATCACTTCACTTTTTTTTAGAATGACGATAGAAACAAGTGTCTCTATTAAACGGCAACGTGTTTGAAATGTGCATTTTTAGGCTCTTTGGAGTTATGCAGAAACGCATTATGTCCAGTCTTTTTGTGTAAAAATGTTAATGTTATAAGCAAGGTCTTACTATACTTCCTGTTGCCCTTTATCATTAGCTGGGAACAACTTGTGGAAGAGGAATTTAACCCTTGCCATTACATGGATATAATTTCCTAGAAACATTGACCACCCTCTGAACATATTTGGTATCTAATAATATCTCCATTTATAGGACTATACGGCCACGACCAGGTGTCCGTCTGCCCGTATCTATGTCTACCACGCTGTGTTGTTCCAAGCAAGACGCGTCGTACAAAATAGCAAATATACAGATGGTGTCTCAAGGAGATGCAGCGCCGGCGAAAATGGTGACTCCTTCCCTTTCGAACGGCAGGTACTGCGTAACGGATTAAAGAATTTGGAGCTCGACCATCATAGTAGAAAATCGAAACTAGCGCATTTCTTAGGATAAATGCAAAACCCACTCTTTTATGTGCCGTGTAAACACATCACTGGCCAGAAACTCGAATTACGGCTGCCCCTAGGGTGCAGAAAAACGCACTTTCCTCTGTGCGGTAAGATCGTCTGTCGGTAGAAGGCCGCATTGTGCGTTTTGTCTGTGCTGAATAAAGTCGTCGTTCAGGGAAAATTTTTGGCGGAATGTTATTTGTGTGATGTAGGGAACTTTCGCTCGGAGAAAACTCAAACTGGTGCTGTTCCCTTGGGCACTCCGAAGGCCACTTTTCTGATAGGACCCCACCCCCTTTCCTTTCCTCGCTCTTGGTAGGAGAAACCGAGGTGGAGTATGTTCTTGTTTTGTGCGAAATCGTCGTTCGCCCCAAGTCCAGACAGATTACTTTTTCTGTTGTCAGGATCCCATCGCTCGGATTACGACTGCTTCTTTCCCGATCCTTTCCGATTGATTAATCAATACACATTCACAGTTCCGAGTGAACTATGAACAGTAGATAAAAAGGACAGCTTTTTATCTAGTAAAATTCAGTACACAAGTAATTACATGGAATAGTACTTCAGATACGAGGATACTTACAATTCAAGAACGAGAATAATCTCTGTTGGAGTCTCAAATACGTCATGCAGACATATAACACGTGAAGATGGCGAACACAGCGATAACAGTGCTATCTCGTGATGAATCTCTGCACTGCAGTCATCACCATATCGAGTTCTGCTGGAGAACTTAGCTGCGAATTGTTGCCCGGTGTCACGTGACCTGCATCGGCTTACCGAGGCGAACTGGCCCCTGCAACAAACAATGCAATTTAACCCTACAAGACTATCTTCTAGTTAGAGTGCAAATCAGAGTGTTGTCATTAAGAAATGATTACAGACACGAAAGACGTTGTGGCAACTGAGTTAATGTTTTATGGAATGATGTCCTACTCAAAAGAAATTGGATATTTTACATTAAAATACAAATACTATAAATAAAGAACATGTACTCTTAAAAATGCAGTCTAGAACAACAACAAACGGAATTTGTACCAGTTTGTCATAACTTGCTCTAAGATTTATCTCAATAATTAACCAACTTGATTTCCCAAATTTTTGTTTTACGATAGGTTTATTTCATGCATCTACATGTTTCGAGCACACGTGCTTATCATCAGGAAGTCAAAATTGCATTACACAGCCTCTGGTATCATCACAGCTATAGGTGGCACGAGACGGCCATCTATAGGTGTGATGATACCAGAGGCTGTGTAATGCAATTTTGACCTCCAGATGATGAGCACATGTGCTCGAAATATGTAGAGGCATGAAATAAACTTATTGTAAAACAAAAATTGTGTGCATCAAGTTGGTTAATTACTGAGATAAATATACTGAGATGTACGGTCAGCAAAACGTCAAAATTTGCTCTAATCTGTCTCTAACAATGACCTCCAGCACATCTTTCGGCAAGAGGCTGTTTTCATTTTGTTACTTTATCCGTAGACAAAACATAAAAAATTCTGCGTGACTCAGATATGTTTGAAGCATAATTTTGAGTAAGGATGAACATCACAGGAGCGTGAGTTAAGCTTTAATATAATGTTCTCCAAATAATATTTCTCTTCCGAAAATAGAGGGTCATTTATACAACAAATGCACAGTCGTTATGTAATGAAAGAATGAGTGTGTATGTAAATCCTTTCATCGTTCCATCAGAAGTTGTACACTAGGTGACATTAAGTATGAATGTTTATTTTTATTATATGTAAATTATTTAGAATTTTATTATTAAAATGACGTAACACATGACGGTAAATTCAGCTGGTTAAAACAATTATTTATGATAAAATATTTGCCCCTGCACCTGAAAAGGGGTACCAGTTTTATTCCTCCCTTTTTTGTCTGTGTGGGGCCTTGAGGTGTTAGAAAGGGCCTTTAGGTGCACTCAGATGTGGTCAGTAACACTCAATGATCTTTGGTTCCGAAGTGATATTTGTATGGAAGAAAGGTTTAAGTTCGATGCACGAAGTTAACCTAAATAACGTACAAAACTTCTTCTCCTTTGTTACGCAAAACACGCTGTGTCTGTTGCAAAAAAAAACACTTGCTGTTCTTTAGAGAATTGCTGTTTGTTCGGAAAATCATTCGAAACACATACGTAACCTGTGTGGTCGCAATGCAGATCCCTTTTAAGGCTATTTCAGGAGGAACATGCAGCAATCACAGTGCTCTAAATGGGAAGTAGAGATAAAGTTGACCCTGTGCAAGCGATGCAGGCATGAGCTGCAATTCAATGAATTAATTACTGATGTCTGCAGATTTACGACTCGAACGTATCGTCCCGGGAAGTTTGCCCCCAGTGTCCGCTGAACACGAGGCAGCGTGGGCTTCCTATCCGGTCTGAATGCTTTGGAGAGGATAAAATTTCCTTGTTTCTGTCATGAATCGAACTGCGATTCCTTGGTTGTTTAGCCCGAAGCCTATTCATTTACCCATGAGTTGTAAAGGGTTACATACCAGAATGCGGTAGGCGTGGAGGCATAGTAATTGAAAGGGGTATTAACGTAAAGGAACAAAATAAACAACCTCATCTAATTGACAAGGGATATCCATTAGAAATACTTCTAAGTACTACTAGCGATTGTGCTATTATTTTCCTTTTAGTTTTCTGTTGTGAGCGGAATGAATAAGACCCTCTGTGACGTGTAGACCTTTCGCGGCATGACAGGCGAATGAAGTACTGTATCTATTTCATATTCTCATACAAGAAGCAGAATGACTTAACAATAGGAAACCCTTTTGTTGAAACACGCTATGAGATTGTAATTCAGTTGCTCGTAATGGTTGGTATAGAATGCGAACAGATTAATGGTTAAAGCATTCTAATTTCTTCCCCGAAGAGAGAAGTGGAGGCAATTTCAACTACTCAGGCACAAGTTTCATAGTCACTTTATCTTTATCGTTGCACCGTGCATTTCGTACAGTCATTTAATTAGCACACCAACTAATGCACATACATAAAATTTTTATATTAAAACATTTAAAATCGCTCCAACATGTTTCGATCCGAAGATCATCTTCAGGAAGCTATACTGTTCCTTGCTAGAGTCACACTTTTAAAAACACCCACTGATTAATTTCCTTATATTAACTTGGTGCTGTGTGTTATTCACACGACACACACCCATAGTCAGGCGCACTCTCAGCAGCGTATACTTACACAATACGACATGCTGCCACAGCACCAAGTTAATATAAGGAAATTAATCAGTGGGTGTTTTTAAAAGTGTGACTCTAGCAAGGAACAGTGTAGCTGCCTGAAGATGATCTTCGGATCGAAACATGTTGGAGCGATTTTAAGTGTTTCAATGTGAAATTTTATGTATGTGCATTAGTTGGTGTGCTAATTAAATTTGATAGTCACTGTTCCCATATTTTAACTTGCAATACATTTTTGCGTTATTTATAATCCTATAACATCGTGGCTTAACCAAATGCCTCTTTATTCATAACAAAGGTTAATACATGTTTTGGCATTCGGCTACCTTAAGAAAAACACAATAAAAAGGCGCCAAAATAAATTCTGCAGTACACGATTATACTAGAGTTGTATTTACCTTTTTTTTTTTACATTCTGCAATATTAAGACTCTTTACAACAATAAATGTTCTTCTTCTAAATTAGTTTTGGCTGCAGTAATTGTGGGTTTATCTTTTGCTTTGGTTTGTAACTTTCGTCTGCATATCGCTAACATTCCTTGAATATACAAATTTAAAGGAAAGACGATGATAATTTTCCCCCTTATACAACGTAATCAAATGACAAGATACCTAACTATATGCTGAATGTAACATTGTGCTCTCTAGAGAGAAATGTAAGTACGGTACTAACAACACAACGACGTGGCCGGATTTTTGACATTCCTCTTTCGTATTCGGGAGGTCCCGTGTTCAGATATTGGCTCGCAGTCTGGCTGTCCTGTTTGACGTTTTCTGTTGGTTACCTAAATGTCTCCAGGCATTTGCCGTTCCACTGCAGTCCACGATCATTTCCCTCCATATCCATGATTGTCTTTTGCTATGTGCGGTAGGAAGTAGTATCGAATAGGACCACAGTGTTCCAGCAGACGTTTAGTCTGTCACTATGTTAATGACTTTGTAGCAGCAGTAGTGTGGCTAGGTTTTATGATCAGTGGCGGTAGGTAGGTTTTTGCGCACGGAGCAACTGAACACAATGGCCGCCCCTAGCAGAAATAATGAATTTAAAAAAAGTTAAATTATCTTTGAATGCCCTTGTATTTGGTTCAGTAATTTAAAATTTGTTAAGCGAAGCAGAAACTATTTTTCATTTAAAATACGTATTAATTTTTGCCGCACCTTGTATCCTGCCACCCGAGGCGGTCGCTCCACTTCCCCTCCCCCAGTTACACTTCTATGTACCAGATATGACAGCATTCGTAGTAGCTACGGGTAGGAATTAAGAAGACACCCATAAAGGTAAAGGAGAATTTGTTGGAATGGCCGGTATCTTAGGGTACTTTAGGCATTAGATTTGAATATACGACTGACTGTGACCGAGTATGTTGAGGGCAGTTTGTCTTAGTAGTCGTGACGTGTTTCAAGTGAACACAAATTGTGAGCTTTCTATTAGTAAATCTCTAATGGATTACAGAAAATCACAAAGAATGTAACTGAAATATTATGGGGACGTCCTTACAATTTGTGACTCCTCTTTGTACTTAGCGCGCACCCAGTTCAAAATACATTTTGCATTACGCAAACAACGTCTTATCAGAGCCATTTTTCATTAGGGAGGACTTAAGTAATAATAATCAACTAAAATAGATTTCTATTGTCTGTAGACAATAAAATAATTATGAAACTAAATTCAGAATTAAGGCTACCAACATGTTTTGGCTGTTGTAATGTTAGTTGACGATAAATTGAACGTGTATATGAGAGAGATTCTAACATTTTAGCCTCAAGGAGAAGTGGAAAGAATGGGAACTCCGAAATTGACCTCAGCAAAGAACCTGAAATGATGAAGTAAAGAATTTCAAGGTCATTAGGAACAATGTTGAAGCTTCTTTTGTCAGTTCGGTATAAGCGAAAGTCAACTCTTTCATGGTTTCATTAGTCACGCTTTTCCAGATAAGGAAGCGCTGAAGAGATGAGAGTATGGCTGTAGATTCCTTTCTCACTTACTGACACGGCCACTTGGTTAGCACACAGTTCTGACAAAATTCATGTATTTCCGATCACTGCCAATTGAATAACACACGACTCTGAAATTCACTTGAATTTCCAATCCTTCTAACTTGGCTCATACGTACATTATTCTGTGTACACTGCGTATCTGAATTTCGCGCCACTTTAATTTGGTTTAATCGCATACGTTTTCCGTCACGGCGATATGGATACAACACGCTTCTCTGAACCATTTCTTTTGCTCTGTCATTTATATACACGTAAATGTTGCGATATTGGCTTAAAATGGGCCACACTTTTCCATTGTCCTTTTCAAATCAGCCTGATAACTTCGACACTCCAAAATCGATGTAGATGAAAAAGCGTGGTAAAATAAAAGAGTTGATGCTAACTATTTGTGGCTTCGCAGAAATATGAACTGTACATCGCTACAAGGTGGGCCGGGTAGCTCAGTCGGTATAGCGACTGACTACGGACTGCACGGTCCTGGATCGAATCCCAGTGGGGACGAGATTTTCCGCCCGTCCAGACCGGCCCCTGGGGCCCACCCAGCCTCCTGTAAAATGGGTACCGGGTCTTTCCCGGGGGTAAAGTGCGGCCGGGGCATGCTGCTGACCACTCACCCCCTTCTAGTGCCGCGGTCATGAAAGAGTAGGGCTATACCTCTACCCACCCTCTGGGCCACACCGGGCCTGTAACGGGATCACTTTATATTTTGCATCGCTACAGAACTTTAGCATGGATGTTGTAATTAAAACGACTTTTTGCGGAAGTAAAAGCGAAAACATATAGCTACTTTGTAATCTCGGTGGACGTACTGGTATTATTAAGTATCAGATTGCGATAATTAAGAACAAGAAGAAGAAGAAAAAAGAAGTATGATTTCAGTTTGTTCAGACATTTGTCATGAAGAAATTATATTGGTATAGAAATAACTAACATTATGTTCATGTTTCAGAGAACCCCGCCTAATAAATGGGTAGTGAACACGATGTCGGTCATTAGAATTGTTTCACGGTACGCAGATGATTGTATTACTAACTGCAATTTAAGCAGTTTATTAGTTTTTTTAGAAAAGAAAAGCAACCTGGAAGATTGTTAATGGAACACAAGCGCAGAAAAAAAATATATACAAAATTACATACCATTAATTCTTGTACGTCGGAATAAACTTGGGGCAACGAAACTCCATTATTTATTGTTTCAGCTTTAATAACTGAGGACACATATCTCATGCCAGAGTAACTTAGCATATAAGTGTATCTTAATTTAGAAGTTAATATGTACTGCAGTAAATATTCACGAGATATACCAGGTCACTGTCCCATGGTAGAGGGAGCTCAGACTCCATGGAAAAGGGTCCTTGAGCTGCTAATTGTTTATACACTATTTAATCCAACATATTGAAAATCAACATTAATAATAATTATTATTATAATTTGACACTAATATCCCTCTTCCGTATTTCGACCTCTGCAAAGGCATCATCAGGGATTTATATACAAAGTCACAGACGTACGCTAAATTCTACTTTCGATGTAAGTGTGTCCAGTGAAGATGCAATACTGTTAATTAAAATAGTTATAAATTATAAAATGTGAATCAATTAGCAAATATTTTTCAGTTATAAACAATATATAGTGGTCCAATGTCAATCCCAGTGGCCGCTCGCTTCCTGGGATTGCGGGTTCGAATCTCGCTGGTGCTATGGAAGTCTGTCTCTTGTGGATGTTGTGTGTTCTCAGGTAGAGGTCTCTGCGGCGGGCCGATCATTCGCTCAGAAGAGTCCTACCGAGTGGGGTGTGTCTGAGTACGATCGGCACATTAAGGTTTTGGTTAAAATCGGACATAATAATACACTTTACACTAGGACCTACTGACGTCTATGTGATTATTTTTTTACTGATAGAGAGGGACGTGATCTCTGTGGCTGGGGGTAATGCGACCTGGACTTAAGGCTGACCACCAAGCTCCGTTCTACCCCGAAGCTAAGTATACGTGGAGTTATACCTCCACATGGCCTGGTGCTTAATAAGCACGTCAGCAACTTCACCTTTTAGAGCACCAGGTCGTGTAACTGTACTATCTTAGACGTGGCAGGTGGGGCCAACACAATGTCGGATACGCAGAGAAAGTGCCCAGTGCTTCTTATGGAGGCTGCCGACCGGCGTTCTGCCCAGCATTACTCACTCTAGAACCCTAACCATGGCACACATGCCAATAACATTTCGTGATTCATAGTGCTATTAATTATCACCAGGAACTTCTCCACATTTGGTTGGCAATGTGTTCACAGGCAGACCAGTCATTCCGGTGTGGGTTTGTGTATCACGAATCGATATCATCAACTAAAGTTTCGCGTTTTTATTACCAAAAGGCCAAACGTAGGAAGGATGTTACGTATGATTTTTATTCAAGAAGTCCGGGGTTGAAATTTCGGCAGGGAGAATAGATTTACTGAGTAAAAGGGTAAAGCAATCCCTTTACAGGCCTGGACCTGTCCTGAGGGTTCCAGGAAGTTAAGGTTCCCGGATTTTGTGACAACGGTGCAGGATGGTGGTAGGTTGTCAACCTTACGCGCCGGCCGCCGTTGCCCCCAGGAAATCCTCCTGGTTCTCACATCTGTTAGAGGCTGAGTCAACCCCAGGGCCATAGTGCGACCAGAATGATTACGTCAATGAAAAATTCCAATGACACCATCGAACCCGCGACCTTCCGGCTTGTAGCACAGTGCCTCAACCAAATGCGCCACCACGTACCCCAGATTTACTGAGCAAGATTTTGTCCTTTTTTCCGTCCCACTAGACAAATTTTTCCCACATCATTTCTAATTCCTTACATTCACTCCACGACTTACGCAATGGCAACGTTACAGAAGACCCGACTTAAATCGGAACTGACTACACGTATGATCAGTCACATACATGGTCCAGTCCAGCTGAAATGCAAAGTTCAGGACACAGGAACCTGATCGTGCTCAGCATAACCGCCCCGTCGCATGTGTTATCGCCCAGCAATATTCTTACGCGGCCTTCGTCGCATTGCGCTTTAATTCCCCGCAAGGAAAAATTCGACGCGCGTTTAAAAATGTTATTAACCCTTTAAACGCCGGGTTAAATCCCATCTGCCATCTGCTGGCATTATTAGGAGCTTACCATATTTTCCACGTTAGCGGGTTAAGGGTTAATTTAGTTTTTATACTTTTTTCTTGAATCGCGTGTGCGGAAATGCGTAACTTTAAATTGGCATTATTCGGGTAGTGTCTATCCAATAATCAACATCTCATTCGACGTCATGTGGTTTGAGATGGTGAAAGTGTCGTTAAATGAACAACGAATAAATGGTTATTATAAAGGGCTGAGTTCACTGTAAAGTGACAACTGGACCGTCATCTGTAGCGGTGCAGACACAAAGTTTAACCCCTTAAACGCCCAGTTAAATCGCATCTGCCAGTTGTTGGCATTATTAGGAGCTCACCATATTCTCCACGCTAGCAGGATAAGGGTTAAAGCCCTATGGCTACCTTTATTTATACGGCACATCACTTTAACTTCTGCATTCACACTGAATCAATCGTGACTTGCAAGATTACAGTTTAGTAAGATGTTTGAGTGTTTCAAGGCAATAAGTACCAATAGTAACTTTTGAACGGTACGCCGTGTAGCTGGGTAGATAGGTACCAACTTTATGAAGGAACCTGCTGCCTCAATCTTTAGGGCAGGGCTGGCCAATTTCGACCCAATGAAGAGCCACATAATTCGTTAAGAACTAAAATGAGAGGGGTATGGGATTGAATTCTCTAGAAGACCGTTATTTGCAAACAACAAATTACGCAAAAAATACGGTTGAATAACAAAGTAGTAGGACTTAGTAAATTCGGTACAACACAAAGACATATTTGAAAACTGAAGAATAAGAAACCAACTGGATGTCACTTATTATTTTATTGTACTTCTTATAGGCTCAACATGTTTCGGACACTACTATGCCCATCATCAGGAGCTCGCGACTATGATGTTGATTACCACATTGGTCGTTTCGTTCTTGGTTTGTTGTATGTTGGAGGTTAGGTGTGGTTAGGCTGGAGAAGTGTCTGGGCTGCAGGCTAAAGCACGAGTCGTGCTTTAGCCTGCAGCCCAGACACTTCTCCAGCCAACAATGATACACGGTCCAATAAACATCAGAAACATCAAAGACATATTTGTTTGCTGTGAGCTGTCTTAAAAGCGGTGAGTTGTACCGTAGTCTCTAAACATTTTATCTGCTAATATAGTTGCCATATTACGTTTTGAAGACCCGTTATGTTATATGTGTTAAACTCTATTACTGAAAAACTATTCAGTAGATCGAGAGCCGCAGATACTTCGCTGTAGGTCCGCATATGGCCCACGGGCCGGATATTGATCAGCCCTGCTTTAGGGTATGGAACGACTGTACCACCGTTGGTGGGAGGCCGTATTTACCAAACCCTACGGCATCACATCCCGGAAGACCACAAATTTGCGGTTAACTGATACTGTAAGTCTCACGTCTTCAGGTCGTGTATAGGGAGTGAATGCCAATCTCCATTTATTCTCAGCTTCATTATTATATATATGAGCGGTGAGCTTCACACACGGGTCACTGTAAGGTCAGTGAGCAGAGACCTTCTTGAGAAAGCCACAGTGGTTATTTCGTCGAGAAGTATCACGTTTTTCATGGAACCCCAATGTTTACAACAGCCACCTGCCGGTCTCTATCTCAGCCAGCTAACTGCCGTCCACATCTTCACATCATACTTAATGAACACTCATTTTAATATTATCCTACCTTACAGCTTATGTCTGCGAAGTTGTATTTTCCATCAAGGGTATCCCAGTGAAAAATCTGCATATACTTTTCATTTCTCCGATGCGCGCTACACTCCCCGCCTTCCATCGCCCTTGTTATGCTTACCTTAATAATGTTGTAACGGACAGTACAAGTCAGTTTCCAACGCGTAAAGTTCCCCAGCCCCCTGTTTCTTCCACTCCTTCATGTAAAATCAAATTCACTTTTTGATTTTCAAATTAATTTCTTTGGATGTGACGGTAACATCAAAGCTGACTTGTCTTTTATTGCAAAGTATCTCAGCACCGCGTTCCAGATACCCTCAGGCCAATTTAACTTTAAAGGGTGTGCCCTCTGAACAATGTAGGTGGCCTCCGAGCGGGAATTATAAATTAATTGGTACTATTACTTAGTCATGAACCTTGTGTAAACACATGTTAGCTTGGCAGAGTTCTTGGGAAGGTAGGCAACGTAAGAATGTATGGTCTTCAACTGCCTTAAAGAATAACAGGATAAATAGGTCTTTCTCGATCTGAGAGTTCAAGATACACAAGATTATACATTCTAATTATAATTAATGGCTTTCATGAAACACGTTTTGCAACAATCTCTATTCATGTCTCATCTCTGGCTTTATAATACGTACATTTGTTAAACAGACCAGCACGTCGGTTTGATTAACACTGATACGTAATCACAGGCGCTGTATCCGGATCTAAACCAAGGTCCACGAGTACCGGAACAGATTGCAAGTATGGAGATGTCAGTAATTCATTATCCTGCAGCAGAGCGGTGTAGCATACCCACAGGAACAGGACAGATCACAGGTGGCCCTGGCTTCATTACGTGTTGCTGTAGCGACTGGGTTGCCTTGCCAATGCCAGCAACTTCTGTCTTCTGAACGATCCGGAAGCACGATCGGTTGATGAATGCCTGTGTTTCCGTTAATATCACTGAAAGTTGTACTTTTGACGTTTTATTGATAAACCGGACCGTAGAGTGGAAGAAGTGAAATCATATTTCCCTCCTTAGCCATTTGAACCTCAGTGACAACTAATTTAACAATTGAATTAGCGTAAAAACTTTGTAACTGAGATCTGAGCTTTTTTTCGGCGAATTAGGAAGGAAGTTCTGAAGTCAGCCTCTTTGATATTTGAAATCCGCGCTTTAAAGAATTTGAAGGGAGTCAATGAGGAAATAAAATTTGAAAGGCCATAAAATTTAATTTCTGTCGGGTGTCTTGCCTGTTCGTGTAAGGCTCGAGATCTTCGCTCTTCGGGAAACTTACACAGCGTAGACTGGTAGTTAATTACTGTCGTTTCGGGAGAAATCATCGGTCCCATCTTCAAAGGTAGAGCAGTCCAAGAAGAACCGATTGGTTGTCCCGAAACATCGATATTTACTGCCAATCTACGCTGCATAACATCCCAGAAGAAGAGGGTCTCTTTTACACGGCGTCGAGAACCTGAAATCACGCAACGTGTTGCTTATAGAAAGTGGATATCATAATGCTTAGTTAGGGTACCACCTCCTCAGATATTATTCGGGTGATAAAATCGAGAAGAATGAGATGGGCGGGGCACGTAGCACGTATTGGGATTAGAGAAAATGAGCTTACAAGTTTTTGGTGGGGAAACCTGAGGGCAAGCGACCACTTGGGAAACCCAGGCGTGGATGGGAGGATATTATTAAGATGGATCTTCAGGAAGTGGGATGGGGGGCACGGACTGGATTGATCTGACTCAGGATAGAGACAGGTGGCGGGCACTTGTTAACGCGGTGATGAACCTTCCGGTTCCATACAATGCGGGGAGTTTCTCGACGAACTAAGAACCGGTCAACTGCTCAAGAAGGACTCTGGTCCATGGGGTTGGTTACTTGTTAGCGTAACAGTTTTTACAAATTGAAATTTTAACTTGCACATATAGCGTGACATGTGAAAAAAATAGATTGAAGCTCATTTGAAACTTGATGGTTGTAAGTCATATCAAGGTCACCACTGTGCAGGCACAGAGGTGAGGCGGAAGTATAGATCCAACACATTTGAAACCTCGGAAACAGAAATGGTTGGGTGGTCAGCAGCACGCCTCGGCCGCTTCACTCCCGGGACAGACCGGGTACCCGTTTTACGGGACGATAGTTGGCCCTCGTAGCCGTACAGGACGGGTGCGGAAAATCTCGCCCGTATCGGTATTCGAACCCGGACCGGCCAGCCCTTAGCGAGTTGCTGTAGTGACTACGCTATTCAGGTCGCCCTAAATCATATGAACAGTGACGAAAATGTACGAAAAGTGTTCCAATCAAAAACGGGAGAAGAAGGAAGTCGGGAAAGTCAGACACAAAGTGCATTGGAAATTGACGCTAGGATAACTTAGGTGGCATTAAGGGATAAAGCAAATAAAGAGGCGCTTCCTGTTCTTAGAACATGTATAGGATCTAGACAAAGCGAGATTAAGTGCTGATACTGTTCTGGTAGAATTATAAAATATTTTACCTGTCTTGAAGCTGTCACGTCCACGACGTTCAATGAAATCCTCCCCGGCATAGAGCCGCGTCAACTTTTTCATATAAATGGGCATTTCAAAAGACCGACCTCGTCTCCATTGTCAGGGCTATAGTATTATGAAACGTCGGCTGATTTGAAAAACTTGACCCGGTTGTCAGCTGGACAGGATTTTGTAGGAAATATTGGTTTGTACTGTCTAGAGTCAGACGGGATCAGACTCTGCACTGTACAATAGAGAGAGGTTCTTAAAACTCAAGTACCGAACATTGCGGTGGTGAATTAAGCGTTATTGCTTTTTATCCAGGAGATCTGCGATTGAAATGTCGGCTTAGAGACCGACTGTCCCGACCGACTTTTCTCAGCGTCAGGAAAGTTCTGGGTTAGTACATGAAGTCATTTCACCACGTTGTGCTTATGAATAATTTCAGTTTTATTAGTCACGAATCGTACCATCATTCAACGCTATATGTCAGGGGTGTACAAACTCTGGGTGCCAAGTCGCCATAGCAACTAAATTGTGAAGGTGGTACCTAATATTTTTGGTTCCTCGGCACTGAACTTCCTTCATGTCACCCATTTGGAACCCAGAATTTTGAGGTGGATTATACAGGGTGATTAAAAAAGATGGACACAATTGAAGAGTAAATGGCGCCTCAACAAACGCCAGACATTTGGTTGCGGTATTCCAAGTTCTCTGCTCACTCCACGGGTTGATTTGCTTGGGCTACGTTCAAAACTCTCTTGAATTCGGCCCAAGTTCTCCTCTGATACACGTGGTCGGCCGGAGCTTTTGCCTTTACACAGACAGCATATTTGCTCAAATTGGTTGATTCCAACGACAAATGCTCTTCCTCGTTGGAGGCTGAATGTTGAAACGAAGACGAAACGCACGCTGCACAGCAGTCGCCGGCTCAGTTTTAATGAACTAACGGAAGCAAAAAATCTAGTGCTGCATAGTAGCCATTTTGCTATCAACTAACGCTGCTGTACGACTGCACTAGGCGAGCGTTCTAGCTGTGCTATTTGAAAATTTAGGATCTCCTCTATCAAAATGTTATGTAGATCATTCACATACCGTGTATAGTTCAGGAAATATGGAAGTACGAAATTTAGTCCATCTTTTTGAATCACGCTTTATATTTTTAGAAGATTTGTGCACCCTTGGTATAAGGTTATACTATGAAAAAATGACAACAACTGGAGGTAAACTGCGGTATGAATGAATGAGCGAATAAACGAATAAATAGATAACAAATAAATAATAAATAAATAGTGCTACTTATTACTTACTCCGTGGAGCAGAGTCCTTCTAGAGAAACTAACCGGTTTTCAGCTAGTCAAGAAATTCACCGCATTTTATATAACCCGAAGGTTCATTACTGCATTCTCAAATATCCGCCACCCGTCCCTGTCCTGAGCCATCTCGATCCAGTCCATGCCCCATATCCTACTTCTAGAAGATCCATCTTGATATTATTCCCCAATCTACGCCTTAGTCTGTGAGAAGAAGTCTCATTCCCTCAGGTTTCCGCACCAAAACCTTGTATATACCTCCGCTCTCCCCCATACGTGCTACATGCCCCGCCCATCTCATTCTTCTCGATTTTATCTCACGAATCGTGTTACGTATTACGTTTGTTAATTCGGAATTGATTCTCAAAAACTTTCGAGAAAGAATGGAATACGACTAAGAGTACTTTCCAAAATATTAGAAGTCTGGGCATAACATGCACTTCATAGCATATTCTTCTGCCTTCGTCTGTTTTTATTCGTTTAACCTTCGACGTCGGCGCAGGATCACTGAACACTAACCTTGCACCCGCAAGAAATACCCAGTCGCAGGAGGGAGCATGTCAGAGCCAACCTTCACTCAGGTTACTTTGTTCTGGGTGGATGGGTAATCGGTTCCAGTGAGGGGGAGAGGATGGCGAAGGCTCGTAGCTGTCGCCTCTAAGAGGCACTGGAATTTCGAACATTCCGTTCTCATCCTATTCAAAACACGAGTTACAAAAGGATTTTTAAATATATACCGAGTGGCGCAAAAGTCACTTGAAACTGTAAGCAACATTCTGACGTGGAGTGGGAAGTGACTTCTGCGCCTCTGTCTGTAGGCTATATTCTGTCTGGAACAGGTGCATTATAGGTGAAATTTATGTTTAATTTTTCTGTATACATTTTTGCTCGAAATGTTTTCACTCCGACAAGCATTTAGCGCTGTACCTGCAGGTAAAAAGGTAAATCAGTCCCGTTACAGGCCTGTAGTGGCCCAGAGGGTTCCAGGAAGTTAAGGTTCCCAGATTTCGTGACAGCGGCACATGATGGTGGTAGGTTGTCAGCCTTACGCACCGGCCGCCTTTACCCCCAGGATATGCTCCTGGTACTCATTTCTGTTTGAGGTTGAGTCGACCCCAGGGCCATAATATGATCAGAAGGATTCTATGTCAATGAAAAATCCAGTGACACCAGCTGGGATCGAGCCAGCGACGTTCCCATTTACAGCACAGCACCTTAACCACTGTGCTACCGCGTTCCCCTTACCTGCAGGTACGTGCAGAAAAGCAAACTGTTCTTCATGCGATGTCCAGCCTGTGGTTGTGTGGTTTGAAAAACAACTGAAATGTGCTGGAGACGTTTAACAAAGCTCATCAAAGCCCTTCAGCGGTTCTCGAGCTTTCACAGGCCGACAGGACCGATGAGGATTATATGACAAGTGTATTTTTGCAACATTTCCCTGTGACACGCCATATCACAAGTGCGGTTTTCTCAGTCTTGTGGGACTTAAGGAATGTAAATATGAAATCCGTCGTATGATATTATTCACAGACCGCGAAGTCTCAAATCTGACAGACATTTCGATATAAAACAAATGCCGGTTTTGACACAGATACGCACAGTTCGGCGTACACACAGGTTTTGTATGGAGTTCTTGTCAGCTGGTAGGTTCAGCATTTGAAATATTCTCCTCGTCACCCGGCGCCTAGTGACGACAAGCACCACACCTGTCGTGAAATGATTATTTCATACTCAGGCGTACGAACTGAGGTGACACACCGGGGGCTATCTATACTGCTCGCAGCAACCATGAAGACGTAAATATTTAGGAAGGTGTCGTTTCCTGAACAATAAGTAACTTGTATTCTTTCTTTTGGGTGATTTCCCGGCTTCTGAATTTTCTATGCCGACGTTTCGGAACACTCTGTTCCATCTGCATAGGTGGTGTATACGGTGTGCACCGCCTACGAAGATGGAACAGAGTGTTCCGAAACGTCGGCATATAATATTCAGACACCATGGAATCACCCAAAAGAAGGAATACAACATTCAGAACACGGTGAAAATTTGAACTCAAGAATAAGTAACTTGCATGGAAATGGGCGGTTACTATACAGGGTGTGACCAATACAGTCTTCTTGAGACATGTTACTGAAGGTAGGATAGAAGGGATGAGAAGAAAAAGAAGAAGGCGTAAGCATCTACTGGCTGACCTTAAAGAAGAGAGAAGATACTGGAAACTGCAAGAGGAAGCACTAGATCTCACTTTGCGGCGAACTCGCCCTTGAAGGGGCTGTGGACCCGTCTCAAGACGTTGTAATAAATGAACATGGAAATGGGTTAACGGTGTTACTATAAATTGTAATTCTTTACATTGCGACGGCCCGATTACTCGTCTGGAGGAGTCCTACCGAGCGCAGAATGTCTGAGTGTGATCTCGAAACATCAACAAAGGAGGAAGCCTAGGCCCACTAGGGCTGTTGAGCAATGAAGAAAGTTTATATTAATATTTCTTAATGATTTAAGGTAAGATTAATGACCTTGCTCTCCCTTTTATGCTAGTAGTTCTCTTATCTCCACTAGCTGATATGTACCATTTTTAAGATTTTACAATTGATTTTTCACATTGGTGAGTTTTAAGATTATGGCCCTCTGAGATATAGCGCTACGTATTTTATTTATTTATTTACTTGAGGCCTGCTCTAATTTAGTGAAAGACGCTGTAACTCGGATTACATGGCGTCGAGTGGTAGAATAGTAGAACTGGGGTGCACAAGTATAGCAGAAATCTAGAACAAACCTCGAAATTGTAGGCGCCAGGAAGCATTTTTCATTTTAGGATTCCCCGCTGTGAACCTCACTGTTATCTGGCGCTTTCTGTTCGGTGCATGTGAACTGAGACACATTTTTGTATGTAAAAAAAAGGCTGCAATAATTACGCTGAAAATACCAGGTGCCACCGAACGAAAGTTGGTAACCCGGGCGACCAGGGACCGGGGTTATGTGCAGCCCTGTAGTAACGAATAATGTATTCTGCCAGTGTACGGAAGAAACCGATCGTAGCCTGAATTTAGGTTCTAATCCGGTATTTACCTGGAGCGACTGCGGAAGAGCACAGAAAACCTCAGTGAGAACAGCCGTTGTCCCAACCGACATTTTAAGCCACGCAACTTCCACGGATATCTTATCGCTTCAGCGATCTTGCTCGGTTGACATTCTATATTCTGTAGATAGGTATCAACTTTCCGGAGCAACCTGCTTCCTCTTCCCTCATGGTAGATGTCACACATTCCAGTTATTCTTACGGAACAAATCCTGAGTGGTCAAGAGGCCAAGCATAGTGTCTTGCAGGCCTGCTTCATGTCATACTCTGTTGCCAGGCACCAAGTACGCCTTTGTTCACATATGGACTCCAGCAAACGGAGACAAGTGGGCTACAGCTAATTTTCGCCAGGCCCTGTCACTGGTTCTGCCAACGCAAACCAGATTTGCAAATATGGAATTATGTGGGGGTGAGGCGAACAGTTAAAACGAAAGTTTATTGGACTTTCAATCCTGACTGCATACAGGAAAATGTTTTGTCTTACCAAAACGCACTCCAACACAAAGTTTTTATGTGAAATTTTGTTTTGTTAGGTGACCAAGCGAGTCTAACCCACTCTCAAATTTGTTTATATACCATTGTTTAGACATTAATTTTGAATGTCAGGGTCTGCTAACTCAGCTCTTAAATTCTAGATGTACAGCTGTCTTCGGATTTGTGGTAGTCTTTGCAGTTTGAGCAAGGGACACAGATTGGAGTGTCTGAGAACACACTGATAAAGGGTATAAAGTTTTGCATTTGCATCACATTGTGAATTCGTGCTATGAACGAAAAAAACACACATATGGTCTTTCAGTCCTCGAAGTCTTCGTAGTTAATCGTCACTTATTACGTCATGTTTCGGCCTTAATAACGACCATCATCAGGTATTAAAACTTGAAATTACATCATGTGAATGTACGAGTACTAGTGTGTAAACATCAGGTCGAGAATAAAACGAGATTTGAATCTTTACAAGCAGTATTCAAATTAAAATGCCGAATTTCTAAACAGATTCACGTCGTAAAGTAGCCACAATAGCTGACGAATAAAAACCAACTGGATATCACTTGTTACTTTTATTTTACTTCTTAGAGACTCAATATGTTTCGGGCATTAATATGCCCATCTTCAGGAGTTCGCGACTATGTTGTTGAACTACCACATTGGCCGTTACGTTCTTGATTTGATGTGTGTTGGAGTTAGGGTGCGGTTCGGCTAGGGTGGTATCCAAGCTGCCGGCTGAAGCGGCATCTTGGATACCACCCTAGCCGAACCGCACCCTAACTCCGACAAACAGCAATCCAAGAACAGTACAACCAATGTGGTAGTTCAACAACATAGTCGCGAACTCCTGAAGATGGGCATATTAATGCCCGAAACATGTTGAGTCTCTAAGAAGTAAAATAAAAGTAACAAATGATATCTAGTTGGTTTTCTTTTAGTCAGCTATCACAAAAATGCACGGTCCAATAAACATCAGATTAGCCAAATAATATAAAATATTTTGTACCATGTGATGTCATTTTGTTCTCGCCCTGATGTTTGCACACTAGGGTCTTTCCTCGAGGTGTTTTCAAGTTCGTAGTACCTGCTGATGGCCGTTATTGAGGCTGAAACATGTTGTAATAAGTGAAAATAAAATTTAAAAAAACTTTGAGTTGTAAACTACATTCTGTGTATTATTTTCTTTGTGATATGAAGTGTGTTTGAACGTAAGAGGCAAGAATTACCAAGAAAAATGAGATGAAAGGAGCACATATCTACCGCGCATGGGAGAGATGAAAGTTGGCAACAAAACTATTGTCTGATGACATGAAAGATCTAGTCAATAGGGAGACAGTATTTAAAAGAATCTAATGAAACTTTGTGTGATGGTGGAATATTTCTTGACAAGTTGAGTGACTATCAAAATTTAAAGTACAACTACACTCAAGGGAGTCACAGAGATTTCGAAACTCTGTGCAGTGCGATGAGTTTTTAATGATCGACTTTTATGAAAGTTGAGGCTAGATTAGCAAGCAACACATCTACGCATGCATTTGGGAAAAAGCGTATTACATTGGTGTGCACCTTTGCAGTGTGAAATCAGGACTACGAAATGGGCGGACCGCAGGGCGCAGGTGGCCCGCTCACATTTTGATATTCGTTAACTTTTAGTGTCATTTATTTATTCCGTAATACACCCGAGAAATCCTATAAAGTTAAATAGAGAAATATTTTACATTCCCGCGCTTTTCTGCATTGAATTTAATTAAGAGGGTCGAAGGAATATGTTATTAGGCCGATATCTGGCGACCCAAGATGTCAAGTTGGATTTCCTATTTGGCTGTCAACTTGTTTTCAGTTCGCCAGGTCCTTTTAAATGCAATAAATCCATTGTGCGTTTCGACCGAGACGTGAGCGAGTGTCAGTTGCTGGTAGGTAATAGACACAAAGTGACTGTTGCTGTCATGTGAGTGCTTCTGTTACTTCAGGTCCATTCTAACGGTTGCCGGACGCTAAAACTGAGGTTACAATATTATAACACAGAACTTTTAACGTGATCCACCTCTCGACCTGCTACAGTTTTTGGTGTCCTGTCCGGTGATCTGGTGATGCTGTGCCCAATGATGCTGACAGACCTGTTGTGTGAGAGTTTGTTGGCTTTCGCAGGGGTGTAGTAGAGGTCTCCGTTCTTCTGAGATGTGACACCCCTCGCTGGATAATTGATTCCCGAAGTTTTGAGTCGAAGCGGTGGTCTCGTCTGTAAAGGTCCTATGTCCAATTCTTTTGAAATTTCGGCTCTTGAAGACGAGACCATATCGCCTCAAAACGGGAAACAATTGCCTAGGGAGGGGACGTTACTTCTCAGAAGAACGGAGGCTTGAAAAATTTGTAACGTTTCTGAAAGCTTAGCGTTTATGGGTTTCAGTTGACATCGCCGCAAAACGTAAGGCACTGAATCTGCCGAACGGAATGTACAAGAATTTAAATCGACTGGTTTTTTAAACACGAAGTCTGAATAATTTACGTTATTTTGTGAGAAAATTACCGTGGAAACAATAACAACACCACTACTACTACAACTGCTACTACCACCACCACCACTACTACTACTACTACTATTACTACTACTACTGCTAATACCTGTACTACTACTCTATTACTAACACCACCACTGCTACTACCACTACTACTACTACTACTACTAATACCACCACTACAAGTACTACTACTACTACTACTACTACTGATACTGTTACTACCACTATTATTACTGCTACTACCACCACCATCACCACCATCACTACTACTACTACTTTTTTAAGGAGCCAGTTTAATGTTATTTTTAAAGTATGTGTAGTAAATTTAATGCTATTCCTTGAGCTGTGTACTGATGTTCTTGTGTCGTTTTGACATATTTAATTTCTTTGTCGTCATTACTATAATTGCATTTAAGAAGGCATGAAATCGTGCTAAAGTGAAAGTCACGGAAGTAAGTAGACATCTGTGCTTGCAGTTGAAAGGAGACTGTCCTGACTGTTACCTTTCGGAGAGCAGCGGAAGCGGTCAGGATGATAGATTCGTTCTAATGCATAACCCGTGCTGAAGGTTGGAGCTTTAGAAATATTACTTAAAACCGCAACTTGTACTTCCCAGAAGAAGTTTTAGGACCAACTGTTAGTAGTAATAATAATAATAATAACAATAATAATAAGCTGGGAAAGCACGACATCAAGGAACTGCAGAAAACAACCATATTGGGCACCGGACACTGTACTAATGTAAAAGAAAACACTGAACATGGAAATTAACATTACATGTGACAAGCATTATAAGTACAAAATAGCTGCAACATTGTGTACCTTAGAAACATAATTTGTTTCAGATTTATAATTGTAAATAGAGGTAAATGCAAAGGAATCCCCATACAGGTCTGGGCAGGCCCTTAGGCCTCCAGGAGGTTGACGCTTCCAAATATTTTAGACATTCGGCGCAAGGTAGCAAGGCTGTCAGTCATACGCACCGGCCGCCTTTACCCTCAGGAGATATCCATATTACTGATTTCTGTTAGAGGCCCAGTCGACACGAGAGCCATAGTGCGGCCGGAATGATTATGCCAATAAAAAATTCCAATCACACTATCGGGATTTAAACCCTCAACTTTCCGACTCAACCAACCGCGCCACCGCATACCCCATAGAATTGTAAATACCCTGCATAAAGGCGATAGCGCATAATGATGATGATAATGATAATAATAGTGACAACAACAATAATCGTCCAACAGTCAGCAAGTTCCGGCCTCGTTCCTCCGGCCGTCCCCTCATTTCTGCGATCCGTGCGGTTTGCAGCTCTTCAACAGTTTTGGAAACCGTTTCTGTGCATTCCGTTGACTGCTGCACTCTGTATTATCATGACGAACCTAGGCGTGACCACTCACACCACCATCACAACCACGTGAAGACGTTTTTTTCCCCCCCGCAAACGCGTGCGCGCACAGAACTTCTCGATATGCTGCTGAGTACCATGTCTACAATCGGAATTTGCACATTGATTGATTGCAATAGCGTGCCGACAACAAGACAACAAATGATGTTAATACAATTGTAAGCTATTTAATTTATTTACAGTCTAAGTTTTCTACAAATTCTGATGTACCCTTCCTGAGGATGACCCCACAGGACGGAGTCGCAACGTGAAATGTCGTAGTGTTTTAAGTATAAAAACTTTATATTTAGAACAGTAGATTTTTTGGTATTGCGGGTGATAAAATCGAGAAGAATGAGATGGGCTGTGCATGTGGCGCATATGGGTGAGGAGAGGAGGGTGTATAGGGTCTTGGTGGGGAAACCGGAGGGAAGGAACCACTGGGGAGACCTAGGCGTAGATGGTTGGATAATATTAGGATGGATCTCCAGGAGGTGGGATGTGGGTATATGGACTGGATTGGGCTGGCCCAGGATAGAGACAGGTGGCGGACGCTTGT
>Ga0123352_10002619_pt1 | contig 25316 bp, 20 predicted proteins | sample TergutLab28metaG_FD_89700 | JGI IMG/M metagenome (GOLD analysis project Ga0123352, IMG submission 89700) | Labiotermes labralis P1 segment gut microbial communities from Petit-Saut dam, French Guiana - Lab288 P1 | ecosystem: Host-associated > Arthropoda: Insects > Digestive system > Gut ...
ATATACTATTATCCTCACAAAACAGTAACAAAAACTTGTCTTTTTGCATCAATACCGCGTCAGCTCCTTCTAGCGTGCCTGAAGGCACGCGTTGTCGTCACTTCCTTGTCTTGATATAAAAATCCTACGTTTTTCTGTTACCATTTTGCAAGGATAACAGTATATTAATTCTCTCTAATTCTATTGCCTCTAATTTTAGTCGTGCCACCCTGCATATTAATGCGGCTACCATTACAAAAAGCATCAAATTCTTCTTCTGCTGCCATAACAATCTTGCCCTCGGCATACATGTTGATTTCAGCACCTTCATTCGCAACTATATTAATAAGTTTGTTGCTTTGAATTAAAATGCCTTCTTCAACAATTAAATTAATAAATATCTCATCATCAAGGCATCTTATTTTAATGCCATTTGGCGTAAACATAATTTCCTTGCCTGCGTAGGTTCTCCAGTACTTTATGTCAGGAACGCCTCTTTCTTCGTTAGTTTCAAAGTGTTCTCTCACACAGCTTGTAGAATAGGCATCTTCATCGTCTGCATTAGGAAAGTAAAGCCTTATTTTCTCGCCTATTTCAGGCATACAGTAAAATCCACCACCATTATCTGATGTGTATTGTGTTGAGTATTTAAACCAACAAAATTCTTCTGGTGGGTGTTCTTTATCTATATCTAAGAAGATTTTTACATCGTCTTTTGCTACATCCACTTCTGTTCCCTCAAGCGATAATCCCACTATTCTTTGGTTTCTAATCTTATTTACATGAAAGCCTCGCTTGTCAGTTATTTTGTAGACATTTTTCAAAATACCGTCTTTCATTTCGATCATAACTTCATTAACATAAAGTGTTCTTTCTTTAAATCTAACTTTATTGCCTATTTCAAACACTCTTTCTGAAAAAAGTTCGTAATAAATAAAGTCGCTTTCAAATGCAGACGCTTTGTAGTTTTGTGTTGCCAGCCTATAAGCAGATGCTTCTTTTTTTATGTTGTAGGTAAAATCGTCAAGCAGCCCGATATCATCTTTATCGGGAATACCGGCATATACCTTTGGTTCATCCAAAGTATCTTCAACTATTAGCGGCAAATTAAAGCGTGATACCATTCTTTTCACAAATTCCCAAGAGGTTTCATCGTACTGAATGATAAACTCATCAATTGTTTTGCCATTAGTTGCTTTATCCATAACATCGGCATCATACTTCTCAACAGAAGTTTTCATGAGTGACTCATACGTCATAGAAAGCTTTTGATACGAACGTCTAATTAATTCTATATCAATCTTGTTTGAATGTGAAATAGCATTGATATCTATGTAACGCACATTAGACCTAACATTAATCTCCATACTTCCTACAATTCCGCTAAATATAACCTCTTCATCTTCTTCTGTTAGTTGTTTCACTTTTATTGTTTTGTGTGCTAAAGCTTCTTCTACATACGAATCTTCGATATCTTCCGGCAAAATACCAGTAAGCAAGAGAATAGAATGCTCATTAGGAATTTTAGTTATCTTTAAGTTTTGTATATGGTCAAGTTTAAATGGTTCGATTATAATTTTTTGATATGTCGTCAAATTTGTATTGCTCATTATACAAAACCTCCTAATCTGTTGTTAGTCTAACTTCACGTTCCCTGATATACACAAAAAATGTTCCATGGCCTGTTTCGTCGTCAAACTCTTCTTCATATAGCTTTACAAAAAGATTTTCGTAAGCACCTTCTCTAACCAAATCTCCTCGTGTGTTAGTAAGCCTAACTTCTAAATCACAATAACAATCACAATACTCTGGAATTATTGATAAATTAGCTAGCTTTCTCACCGAATCTATCTCTCTTAGTTCATATTGGGGTACATTGTTTTCATCCATTATCTGCTCGCCATCTTCATCAAGCAATGGCCTCTCTGGTTCGTTAATCCTATCATTATTTATAATACCTGTGATGATAATGCTTCTTGTAATGTCATTAATCTTTGGATTGAGATCAATAGCTTTGTCAGATTCAAATCTAATGTTTTTTATGCTGTGCTCTGTAAGGCTTATATATTTCTCGCCATCTCTAAATACTTCAAATAATATAGCCATTCTGTTACCTCCCTTATAAATCTACTTGCTCTCTGGTGCCTGCTTTGATGTACTTTTTTTGGTTTTGTGGTTTGTTATTATCATAGTGCTTTTCGCAATTGCTGCAAAAACTCATGTCGCTTAGATTCATCGAGTGGTTGCCGCATCTTTGACAAAAACCATGGTCTAAATCCTCAGATTTGCCTTTGTTTATCTTAAAATCAAATTCTGCCATAGCTAAAACCTCTTTCTTACTTTTTTATACCTAATTTCAATTTCAGTTTTATGGTCTTCAAACACAATATAAAGCCTATCATCAAAATTTAATACTTCTTTTTTACCGTTTGCAATATTTTTTTTGCCAATGCTCACAACGCACTCTGTGTTATGATGAAATAAAACTGTTCCATTATGGCCTGATTCAAAGAATAGCTTGTGTGCTTCTGGTAATTTTTCTTTTACATCTAGCATATTAAACATTTCGCCTAAAGAAATCATATGTTTGTTTTCGATGTACGAGGCATTCCAGTTTAAAATCGGTATCTCATTGCCACTTAGGGTGTGTAGAAAATAGCCCTCAAACCTTGCACCACTAAACCTAGAGTTACTCTTTAATATTGGAGATGGAGGTAAACTAGGAGTAGAATTAACTCTACGTTTAAATAAAATATAGATAATTAATATTATAATAAAAATTGCACTAATTGTGATAATAGCACTTTGATAGTAAACCCAAAATGGTACAACTTCAAAAACAATTTCTGCAACAAGCGAGCCACCTCTTGCATCGCTTATAAATATAGAAACATTATGATTTCCATCAATGCTTGGGGTTATTATTAGCGTACTATTTTCTATTCTAGCACCTAAATCGAAACTACTTGAAATAAGTGAAAATGAAAGTAAAGCTCCGTCAGGATGTTCAAAATAATCATTTAAGTTGTATTTTAAATCTCTGCCTTGTCTTCGTATAACTCCCCCAAGTTCCTCAGTTTCAATTGGTGGAGTGGTGTTAAATAAAACTTCTACCTCTGTTCCAAAAGTGTCAAAAAAATCACCAAATACATTAACCCTAAGAGTTGCAGGTATAGGATTTTCGTTGTTATAAATCAATCTAAATTCTGTGCCTGTGTTTTCCATAGGAATTGTTGCAATTTCATTCGTTAGCAAATTTGTGATAACTAAGTTAGCACGAAGCCCAGCATAGAAAGCACTATCTGTTAAAGTTTCACCAGTTCTAGGGTTGTGAAGTCTTGCAGAAATTGGTATTTTCAAAGCTGATAACCCTTCAGATACTACAAGAGTTGGAATAATATAAGTAAAATCTAACACATTGATTATAATTTCTTCAGAAATGTTTGAAATAAAATCTATCGTAATGCTTTCATCGCTAAAGTTTTCAAGCTTAATCGCCGAATAGTTGGAAGAAGCTACAACATTGTCAAAGTTTGTAATAGTAAAGTCCGAATTAGAAGAATGCCTAATAATAATATTAGTTTCTTCGCTAAAAATGATAGATTTGTCTAGTGTTATGCTTTGGTATTCGTTGCTAGTTGTAATAATCTCCCTATGTCTAACACGCGTGCCTGTTATATCAAAAAATATACCTTCAAATAATCCCAAAATTTCACTAGGGTCATTTGCTATATGCTTTCTTCCATTTGTGTTTTCTACAAGTCTGGTTAAGTAATTGTTATCTATATCGCCATGAAAATTAACCCCAATTGCATAAATAGGTGCTTCGATTCGTAGCGATTTTTCAATCGCCCAGCGTTCATCAGCAAGCGAATCTGCAACCGAACGACCAGCTCCACTAAATTCTAAATCTAACTGCCCATCAGAAATCAAAACAACAGAAGCGTTGTAACCTGTTGTATCGCCTAGCATTTCTATGGCGTAATGAACACCTAAACCTATATCGCTTTGCCCACCTCTTCGTATCGCATCAATTCCTGCCTTAATTTCATTGCGGGCATATTCCGTTTCGATAGACGAAACATGCCAAACATCAACTATATCATCAGTAAAAGTTACAAAGCCTATTTCCGTATTTCTAGAATACATTGCATCCACAAATATTTTAATAAATTCGTTTATAGCCGTATTAACTTCAGCATTATTCATACTATTTGATATATCAATTGCAAAAACGATTCTATTAGGCATCATACCATTTGCACTATTAGCACTAACACTCAAAGTTAAAGACGAAATCATTATCATCATCGCCAAAAACACTCTAAAAACCCTTATTTTCCTCATATGTCCTGCTCCTTAATAATAATATAACACAGAAACTACCCTCAAAAGTCTCAAATTTGTCTCAAGTCTTTTCCATATTTTAGTCTAAAATAATCTTTTTATCTGCAACTCGTCTACGTTTAAGACCAGAATTTTCACGCTTTATAACTTTTAAAACTTCAACCAAACTATCGTGAAGTTCTTCGTTTGATGATGGTTTAAGCTCCTCCTCTAGTTTATAAGCTATGTAATTAAGAATCACATCACGCTCAACACGCCCACTATTTAAAGCCATCATACAAAAATTTATATCCATAACATTTTGCGTTCTTGTTTCTAATGCCTCTTTTGCAAAATACTTCAAAATCAAGTGCGATAGTGTTGGCTCTTTATATCCTGCATATAACACATGCACAACATTAATCGTGTTATACTCTGTAGTAAAATCATACAAATCCTGATAATCGCTCCGTAAATACGCACCAGCTTTTAGCTTAAACCGCCCAATTTCTATTTGATTTTCTTTAATTTCTAAATCTTTGTCGATTGTAATTTCCATGAGCCTAGTTTTGTAGTCTTTGTCTTTTTTTTCGTCATAGAAATTAAGCTTTATCAAAACTTCTATCTCCGTTACGCCATAATCTATTGTAGGTGTATTGTTTATTACATAAAGCTCGCCTTTATATTTAACAATTCCTTTTGAAAATGTTATTATTTCCTTATCAATTTGAGGGGTAAGCCCGCAAACAATTCCATCTGATAAATCTTCGCTGTAAACATCCAAAACATCCCGTGGGAAATCCCGCAAATTTTCAAGCGTCTGTATTTTTAGTATTCTATCTCTGTTAAAATATGGGTATATTATTTCGTGCATGTCTTGCAAATCCTTCCTTTCGCTTTACATTTTAAGTGAGCTTTATACTAATTCCAATCAAACACTGGTATTTTTAGAGAGAAGTCGCCGACTGCGCTTGTGGTTTGCCCTTTGGGCAAACTGGCTCTGCCACTTTCGCAAAGCGAAAGCACTTGGGGCGACGTTCTGACCGATAGAAAATCCAGATGTTTGTTGAGAATTAGTATTAGCTCGCAATCTCGATGAAATGGCGAAGACATTTCATCGAAAGGAAATAGACGATAACAAGTGGGGCTTTGCCGCACACATGGCAATTCTGTTTAAAATCGACACCGTCTATTCGCTCAAAACACCTCACGCCCTCTGGCGTTCGGCATCGCTTTGGCGGCTTGTTTTAAACTAAAATTGCCATGGTTTGAGTCATTTCCGCCCATCAAAAAAGTTAAGCTCCCACTCATCATTTTCAAATGGGAAGTATTTTTTTTCACCAATCAAAAGATTTCCATCCTTACGAGCTATGGGTACAACAAAGAATCCCCATTTATCTTCAAGTGCAAACGTAAATATTTTTATTTCATTGTCAACGATACTATCAATATCATCTTGAAGAATTTTATCTGCGTATTCGTCTGTAGTTTCAATATAGTTTGTTGCCCTAAAGTTTCTGGTACTTGTCATAAGCGGGTATTTATGCAAAACCTTATCATGATCATCACGCAGAATTAATTCAACATTCTCAGTATCAATATTTCTTGAAACAAACCCGTAACTTTTTGTAAGCTCTTCAAGGCTAGAAATCATAACAACTTCTGCACCTGTGTGAGTGTGAGCAATGAGTTTATATGGAGTGATAGGTGCATTGTTGATAAGGTTTGGTGCAATTAATCCAATCTTGTGAGCATTTTGGTATTTTGCTGCCCCTTCAAGGCATGTGAGTTTAAAATCCTGCACGGTCTTTTCTTTTTTTGACGATTCTATAATTTTCCCGGGGATAAACTCCTTTAGTGCATCTCTAAAGATGTCTATTTTGCAGGTCTGGCCTGTTAGTTTGATAAAATTAAAGTCACCTAACACGCCACTATTGTAAATTGGGTCTATAAATTTCTTAATAACGTAGTAAATATCAGCCTTAATAAGCATTGTAATTTCTTCTTTTGTGATAAAAACGTCAGGAAAATCCGTCCTAAGAGTTAGGTTGTTTTTGATATTTGTAATATTGCGGCTTAAATTATGGCTTTTGCTATCTTGATAAATATTTAAGCGCCAGCTTTCTTCCGCTAAAATCTTAGGGTCAGTTATATTCGATTTTAAGCCTTGTTTATGAAACGATGTTTGATGAGTTCCAACAGTTTGAAAGAAGTCGACCTTAATTTTTTCGGCCAAATTCCAAAGAAAATAAAAATTACTTTTTACTTTCATATAATCTTCAGACGAATGGCTTTTATAATCATAAAATCTTGTTGGAATTATTTTTTCACAAGTTTCGTAAAAACCTTCTAGTCGCTCATAAGACTGTCTATGTCCATACATATCTACATATCTGTAAATATCGTTAAGTTCTGCATAAAAAACATCCTCTATATTAACCATCTCTGCATTATCATAGTATCTTGTAAAAATAATTTTTAGATATTGAAAAATACGATAAGTAATGTTATTACCACCGAAATTTGTTTCACCATTAGCATATGTAGTAGTTAAATTTAACTCGTAGGTAATCTGGTTGTCTTCGATGTAGTAGGTACAACTTGTTAAGTCTGTTGTTCCTCCACCACAGTCAATTATTAATGCCTGATATTCTGCACCATCTTCAAATCTACTACCTTCAATCTGATTAGAAATTGAGTTGTATAAAACGGCAATACCTTCGTCAAGTGCACTTTCTGCAACTATTTCGTATTCAGGCAAAACCTCTTTATACATCTCTAAAAATTGTTGTTTTTGCTTAACTGGACTAGTGATATGTAAAGATTTGTAACGGCATTTGTGCTGCTGCTGCGAAGCAAGAATTATGTATTCAAAGTATGCCCTAATTATATCTTTTCTTGAAACAGAGGCAATGTTGCCATCTTCATCCGCAATTTCCTCAGTTTTGTTATAATTATTAATCCATTTTTTTATGCCATAAAAAACAGACGCAGGGTTATTATAGCTATGTTTTCTTGCATTTTTAAGTGCGTCATATCCATAGCGATATTTTATGTCGTTTACATCGCTGCAATCCATAACGCTTATAACTGTTGGAATTATTTCGGTAACAAATGGTTCTCTTCCGATTGTGTCTATAAATTTTACTTTATTTATAGCGTTTAATATAGCTCCATTTTTAAGCAAATCGTCCTTTGTATGAGCACAAATGTAGTGTTCATCAATATATGCCCCAGCAGAAGAATTGCTTGTCCCAAAATCAATCACCAAAGATGTGGTTGATTCTATTGTGTCAATCACCAAAAGCTCAGAAATAGGCACAATATAACAAGTTAGTTTAGTTGGTCTAACAATTCCTACTTCATAATAATAATCATGCAAATACTTTGAACCCGCTTCTGTTAAAAAGCCAAGATAGTAGTTTTTATATAAAGCCTCCGAAAGATTAGCGGATAAAAGCCCTTGTTCGCAAGTTAAATAGAACCTTCCATTGTTTCTTTTTATGTTTAAAATACCGCAAATCTTTTTTCTATCATCAAGCAAAAATAAATTTCCATCAAAAAGACCACTACTTTCTACAACATAATTATCAGAAATAGCGGTATTCATATTCTTATAAAGAGTTATCTTTGTTGGAATATATATGCGTGTAATTGGATCTCTAAAATTTAAAAAAGACGAAAAACGCTCTAAAACCGCCTCAAATCGCTCCGACATAAAGCTATCTACAAAGGTGAAAAGCTTTGCACCTCTATATTTTAAAATTGTATCAATCATATAACCACGATCAAGCTTATATGCTACGCCTATAACCAGCTTTTCTTTGCTGCATATTTCTCTAAGCTGCAAAGTAGTTAGTTGCTCTAACTCTTCGAATGTATATGTAGCATTTAGTGGCCTATCGCTTTTATGTAATTCATAAGTATAATTCATGAGTGTGCCTCCTAGGGGTTATACTATAGCAAATTGCTTTTCAATCAACACTATCCTTCGAGCACAGCACAAAGCCGCAAAGCATTTTGCTACCCCAAGTGCTTTTGCGAAGCCTTGGCACTTTCGCAAAGCGAAACCGCTTGAGCGAACCACAAGTGCATGTTATTGTTTCAAAGGAAATTTGCTATATATCTAATAATTCATAATTTCGCCAATTTTCATTAACTCATCTACACCAAATACACCAAAAATATTCTGCCAGTAAACCAAGATACTAGCTTTGAAAGGCAAAAATAAATATTTGATAATTTCTATTTTAGTCATTTTTTCCTGTGTTTCGTCTGTTCTTAAAAAGAAAACAATCTCGTCTTTTTCTTCTGCATTTGAGAAGATATACGCATTTTTAAAAATCTTTCTAATTGTTTCTTTCAAGAGATAAATACATTCGGCTGTTTCGTGAAGTTTCAACAGATTGTTTGCAACAATTTTTTGTTCCTCTCTTGTAAAAACATCAATGTTTTCCTTGATATATTCGCCAAAGTAGCCCGCATACATATCTTTTATAATAAAATGAATTTGATATTCACGTTTATTCATGCCCATCAACACATCTATATCTTTTAAGTGATGAATTGTTAAATCATGTATAACATCAATCATTTCTTCGTTTTCAATAAGCAAAACATTAGGCTCAAAAAGCTCTTTAAAAACACGATAGTAACGGTAAAATGGATTAATCTCAACCTCATTTAAAACATTAGTTTCGTTCATTTCAAAAAAACTAAGCTCCATATAGCCTGAGAAAGGCCGACCGTATTTATAGAAAATCGTGTCTGGGTCAATATTTTGCGTAATGGCCTTTATCGCTAATTCCCAAATATAATTCAATTAAACCAGCTCCCCAATGCATTTGTACTCTGGAAACAAAACCTGAATTTCAGAAACCAAGAAACTCATCTTATCAAGAGCTAGAAAGCCTTCTCTATTTGCACCTCTAAAAGTTAAAAGCATAACTTTTTTATAAGCATCAACTCTAATGTTATCATCTATAAAATCATTAAAATTTACTGTTTCGTTAGGCTTATTATAACTCTCTCTAATTTCAACACCTACAAAATCTAATTCTTTAGATATTTCATAAGACTTAAGTAGCCTAGAAATTTCGCCTTTCGTACGAATAACCATCGATTTTACCGAAGCATATCTCCCCGCAAAGCCTAAATTTCTTTTGTTCGATAAAAGCTCGTACAAAAAGTTTTGTGCCTTCACATTGCTAACATTCTCAATTTGTAAAAGATTCCAGCTATGCTGGTCTGAATTAGAAGAAATAATTACTAAATCGTTTTCAAGCCTTTTGCAATAAATATAATCTTCATTGTCAAGGCCCACTAAGTATCCGTTTTGTGTGCCTAAATCTTCAAGAGCAACCATGTGGTCGTAGTTAATTCTATCTTTGGCAGGCATAGGGAAGGATTTGTCGTCACCAATAATTTGCTTTATATTCCATAAAGGTACTGCATTTATAACTTTATACCTTTCATATTCAGCTAAATCAATGCTAATTTCAGTAATCTTTTCTCCTGGCTTTATCGCTAATTGTGATGATAGTACAATATCAACAAACTTATAAGCATAAGGACAGTTTATTGTGCTCCATTCAACGCCGTTTAATTGAAAAATTCGGTATAGTTTTTCAATCTCTTGTATATACCTTTCGCATCTTTTTAAAGAAACAGTTATTTGATAAATGTCTTTTTCTGTTTTAACATAACCCTTATAAGTCTTCTTTTTTTGAAGTATTTCTTGAAATGCTAAAATATCACACTGCATAAATATACTTGCTAAAATCAGAGGTTCGCCTGTTTTTAATTTCTCATGAATTTCTTCCATATTGTAACGAGTTTCGCTTAAATCTTCTGTTAGAATTGGATGAAGAAAATCACTAATTGGGTCTATATTTTCCAAAATATCAAGGCTTGTATAGATATAAAACTTGTCTAAAGGATCAGGAATTTCGTCGTATATTCTTTTTTCTAATTTGTCATACATGTCCATGTTATAGTCAATAACATTTCCATATACATCATACAATATATCTCTTAACAATCTACGATCACTCAAGTTATTGACTTTGTTTAAACGATCTTGTATTATATCTTTCAAAGTATCCCTACCCTTTCCATACAATCTGTAATAATTTGAAAAACTAATCTTTACAATGATGTCGTATTTCTCATTCGCTTGTATACCATCGTCAGTATCAATCCATACAGCATATAAAATACCTAGTGAGAATTGCTACAGTTGGATGCATTTTAAAGGCATTAAACCAAACAGGAGTTCCAAGCCACATTTCTTTTAATGATGGAATAACTTGTCTTTCGCCCCAGTTTGAGATTACAAGCTCCTAATCATCTTCGTCGTGTAATACCCTTTCAGTTGTGCGACTGTTGTCAACTATTGTTCTTTCTGTTGTTGTTTTTGGCTAATCTCTCCAGTAATATGTTATCTCCCATTCTCCTTTTGCCCTATCTCTGGTTTCTATCCACACTTGATGAAAATTTTCATCTCCTCTTCCCACGTTTCTTATAATAAAGTTAATTGAAATTCTGTGAATAGAGCCTCCCCCCAAATCCTCCAGTATCTTTTCAACATCATCTATCAAAAAATTCAACAAATCATTACTTGCACGTTTCACTGCTTCGGAACTATAGCTATCCGCATTTAGATATAAATCTAATCGAATAGCAGGAGGGCTACTGACAAAATACATTTCCGACCTTCTAGTGTTTAAAATGTCAGAATGAGAATTTACTACTTCATTAAATCTATCATTTGTAATAGTAGTTTGTCTTGCACATGAACTGAGCAATACAGTCGTAACAAGCAATACAAATAATAATTTTAAACCTTTGACAAATTTCATGATTCACCTCAATTTTTTATTTATCTAAAGCTACAATAACCTAGTGAAACACTCGCAATACCCCTTGTAAGAATTGATACTGTTGGGTGCATCTTTAAAGCATTAAACCAAGTAGGAGTTCCTAACCACATCTCCTTTAATGATGGTATTATCTGCCTTTCACCCCAATTAGAAATTACAAGCTCATAATCCTCTTCACTATCCAAAACCCTCTCGGTTATGCCTCCATTATCAAATATCGTTCTTTCTATAGTCGTCTTTTTTTTGATAGAAGTTATTGTGACAAAGTGTGTTTCTACCATACTCCCTTTTGGAAATTCCCTAATATAATCATTAAATGTTACAAGCAAAACAACAGGTAAATTGTTCTCCAATCCTTTTATTATAAAATTCGCAGCATCTCTTACAGAGTTAATTGGATTTTGCAAGATATTAACGGGGTTCTGCATTGTGTGAGATCTTAAGCTAACACCACGCTCTCTTGCAAAACTTACGATACCATCGCATATGGTGCTAATATACCATATACCTAAGCCTGGTGTTTCAGGTAGTTGTACATTTCCAAAACTAACAGCCCTCACAACGCCTCTTAGCACAGAATATGGCACTAAAAATGTTTGCTTAGTATAGTTATTGTATATATCAACTGCAAAGTTAATAAATTCTTCTCGGTTTGGATTTACCGAAACGGACTCAAAAGTTGGTGTTCCCAAAATCCTGCTTCTTTTTGTTACTCTCTGAGCAAACGCTTCGTTAAAATTTTGTGCATAATAGTATATTATGTTGGTTGCCGCTATTGAACCGCAACCTGTAAAATCCATCCTTTGCCTTGTTTCAGGAGTTAAAGTGCTACCAATAAAGAAATCGTTATTTCTATACCAAAATTGATCTCCGCCATAATCACTTTCAAGCACAAACTGCATTAAATCTCTTTCTTGCGAAATGGCAGTTATCTCTTCAATTACTTCAATTTCTACGCGAAAACCTAAAGGTATCTGGCTTCTTATAGTTCCGAATTCAAAAGTGTTTTCTGTATACATTCTCTTATGGGCTTTTAATGCTTGCTCATTTATTTGCTTAACTAAGTAAGCCGCTGGGTTTGAAGTCCTAAAATCTGTTGTTACACTTGCAGAATCAGCTCCTGTAGTTACTCTTGATGACATATTGCCACCTCCAATCATCTGCGGGTCTATAATTTTCATTATTCATATTAATTTAAACTCTCCCACTCAGTAAAGTTTGTTGCTTTGAAAGAGATAAACTCTCTTATCTGACCATTTGGCATTACAAAGAATAAGCTTACATTAAAGTTTTCATCTATAAATAACCACTGCTCTTCTTCTATAAATTTATTAAACTGTTCACTGTTTAAATATTCACTTATTATTAATTTCATGTTTCCTAAAAATTCTCCAGTAACATTTTGTTTCAAATTGATAAAAAACCCCACTCCATTGCCAGCCGTTACTATAGAATCCCAGTTATCTAATGCTTGAAAGGCTTCTGGATTTTTTTTTACAAACTCCCCAAAACCTTCTATTCTATTGTAAAAAGTTGTACGATTCCACCCTCTCAATCCCCATTCTTCTTCAATAACGAATCCATAAAAAGTTTCTCTCTCTCTATTTTCATTTCTCGTTAAAAATCTAATTGAAATTCTGTGAACAGATGTAACATTTATATTTTCTAATATTTCTTCAATATCTTCTCTCAGAAATTGCATTAAATCATCTCTTACTACGGATATTGTATCGACATTATAGCTATTTGCATTTAAATATAAATCTAAATTGAGTGTCGGTGCACTACTCATAAAATAAATAGCTGACCTTCTAGCATCTAAAATATCAGAGTGTGCGTTTACTATTTCGTCAAATCTTTCATTTGTGATATTAGTTCGTCTTGAGCATGAGCTTAGTAACGTTATGCCAGCAATTATTATAATTAATAACAGTAACACCTTTGACTTGCCACCACTTGCTCTGTTGCTCTGCGATTGTGTTGTTTTGACATTGCTATGCGTTTTGTTGACATTGTTAATATAACCCATTACCATTTCGCTCACAGGTCTATGATTTTCATTGTTCATAATTTAAATGCTCCAATTCATAAAATTCGCTTAGTTTCCAATAAACCCAATCTCATGGCCTTCATCTACACCTCACCATGCTCAAGTATTCGTTCTATTAGCTCTGCTTCTAGTGCATCAACATCTCTAATTTTATCCTGCAAAATTAAAACTCTTTCCATTTGATTTATTCCTCTAAATAAAGCTTGAGCTTGCCTGTATCTTTCGCGAGCCTGCCAAAATATGCCCTCTAATAGGAACGCATCGCCCTCTTCTTCGATTTGGTTTATCTCATATATCGCACTCATAATCTCGTGTTCTCGTTGTCTTGTTTGTGCTAAACTAATATTTTCATTTACCCTAACAACATCATCTGGGCGCCTAATAAGGCTAAAAATATCTCTCGCACTTCGATAACTAACAAGTGCATCACTAAATCTATTTTCAAGCATATACATATCACCAATTCGTACATGTCCTTCAGCGATTATTGCTTGCTCGTCAGCTTCAAGTTGGCGGATGCTGTTGTTTGCATCTACTATTTTTTGCTCTATTGCAAAAGCTCTCGCCATTTCATTAAGCTCAATATAACTCGCTTGAACTCTATTAAACATACTAATTGCCTGCTCAAAATTACCCTCCCGAAGAGCTCTATCTGCTTCAAGTTCTAATATTTCAATTTCTTGTAATCTTTCTGCACGTTCTCGTTCTGAGGCAATTCGGTTTGCTTCCGACTCCGCTGCTTCGTTCGCTTCTATTTGGCTTCTTAGCCTTTCAAGCCTCAGATTTATTTCTCTTCCAGCGTCAATGTTTCTATTTCTTTCAGCAATTCTTCTAGCTTCGCTTAGATTTGCTAAAGCTCTATCATATTGTCCAAGTTCTGCTTGGTAATCTGCAAGCGAAATAAGTTCTGTAGTATATTCAAAATCATCACAAAGTGAGATTTTATTTTCAATATCTGCAATTTCTAATAAATCAAAAAAATCTATGTTATTCCTAGCTTCTAGAAGTGCGTTTTCAAAACTTCTCCGTGCATCACGGTATCTTGAAGATGCAAATAAGGCATCTCCATCAACTATGAGCTGAGTAACTCTTTGCCTTACTTCTAAAGCTTCTCTAATTTCTCTATTTTCTCGGCCTCTTCTCCATCTAGTTTCTCTTAACTCTCTGCTTTCTCTTATGGCACTATCAAATTCAAACAAGGCTCTATCATAGTTTCTATCTACAATAAAAGTATCTCCGCGGCTTTCATGCGAGGCAATGGTAGCAATAGTTCTATTTCGCCTTACATTTCTTCGATAAGATAATATAGATAAACTTATAACTACAATTAGAACCGGAATCCCTATAATCAAAGCCATTTTAATGATTTTTCTCTTATTGTTTGGTTCTTGAAAAGTTTTATGTGCAAAAATTGCTGCAATAGTGTGATTGTTAATTGTGTCTTCTTGTTTTGATAAAAATAAGTCTTGAAGCTCTTCAAGATATTCTAATGGTTCTTCTATTTCTTCAAGTGCATCAAGCATTTCGAGTGTGGTTACTTTTTCCCAAAAGCCCCATGTGCTAAGAAGTAAAATGTCTTCATCGTAAAGAACAGTTTTTTTTGAAACATCTACCTTAAGAATACCATGCTTTCCTAAATAACTAGAAAGATTACGGCTTTCCTCTAAGCCATGTTCTCCGTCATCAGGTATTAGCCCTTTACTAATCATATCTTGATAAAGGCTTTTGTCACGGCTTTTGATTGATATACTATCGCCTCTAAAGAGGTTTAAGCGGCAATTACCGCAATGGGCATAACGCATTTTTGTGTAATTAGTTGCAACAACCATAATACTGGCTTTTAAATTGTATCTATTACTCTGAAGCTTTAATTGCCTATGGGCCTCTGCTATATGCGACTTTAGCTTTCTTTTTGATAGGCTAGGTTTTTTCACAAACATCGAAAGAACTGTATCAACTGCTATTTTAGCACTTACAACGTCTTTGTCATTATCATGAGATTCTGCAACTACCCAACAGACAAATCCGTCAAGCTCAACAAAACCAAAGTAATCCTTGTTCTTTGGTTTTGTGCCTTTTTCTGATATAAATTTGGTTTCAAAATCGCTACTTAAACGCCTAAACCCACGCCCTTGGCCTAAATTTTTTCCGTCAGCTCCTGAAGGATTACTATTGTTGCGTTTTCCTGTGCCCCTAGCTGCTTTTGGCGCATTTTTCTGAGCAGCTCTTGACATTTGTGGTGCGGATGGCCCTCTTGGGATAACTGCCATAAAATTTCACCCTCTGTTAAACTCTCACAAGCTCCACGGCTCGCAAGCATCACTATATCTCCTTGCTTTAATGAGAGTTCTTTTATTTGTAATTCGTTGTTGTTGATATTTATATTGTTAAGTTCGTCATTCCTATGTAAAAACAACGTGCAATCTCCAATTGAAGCATAATGTAATATATCGCTTTCTACTAAGACAGCAATTAAGGTAACGCCAAATTTGTTACCGTAAGCACTATCATTAAGCCGCTTCTTTATTGATTTAAAAGAGTCTAAAAAAAACTGACTTACAGAAGTTTTTTTATGTAACTCTTGTAAAAAGTTATACTTAAGTATTTCAACAGCTATAACGGCAGCCTCTTTACCAACTTTTTTATCATTTAACCCATCTGCAATAACAGCAAATATTGAATTTTTGTTTGGAAGTATAGCAAAATAATCATTTTGATTATCTCTATTTCCTATAAACTGAGCGTTGCCAGCTAACATACCATTTTCAAATTCAAAACCATTATCTACTTTTTGCTTTCTATCAAGCACAAAAACTTTTATATAAACCAATATTGCGATAATAGAAACAATAAGAACCAAAGTGGTATTTGTCATAGTGAGTTACCGGCATCTCTTTCGCGAGCAGACTTAAGTCCATCTCTTTCATTATCTCTTGCGGCATCAACCTCTTGCCATTCAAAGTTCTCTCCACAAAGTGGGATAAATAAAAACTTGCTCTTGCCAAGCTCGATAGAATCATAAGGTGCAAGCTCTATAGGTGAGTAAACCGCTTCCTCATTAACATAAACAAGCCCTTGCGAATCTCCAGGTAATAATAATGTTTTTCTTTTTTTAGGGTCATACACAAAAACAGCATGATTGCGTTTTGCTATGTAGTTATCACCTAAAATTTGAATATCCATACCATCAGCTCTACCCAAGAAATTTTTCTCAGTTAATATCTTATAATCTCTGCCCTTAGAAGGACCATCTATACAAACAAGCCACCCCGTAACAGGATCCATAACCTCTAAATCGCCTATATAAGGCATCGTATCATTGTAATTACCTGCAACATCTTCCTCTACATTTTTGCTTAAATTAACCGCCTTAGAACAATAAGGACAAATATTTCCGTACCTTCTTGAACTGAACAAGTGCCCTTCTGGACAGCGTGTAAGTGCCATGTACATTCCTCATTTCACTGTAATATAGCAATTTTACTTATTAAAATACGCATACTTCACGCCTTTGCTGCAAAGTTTGAAATTACAATAAGTTAATTTGCTTTAATAAATTTTATCTGACCAAAATTTTAGCCTTAGAAATATAAATAATATCGCCTTCATCAATTTTATAAGATACATTAGGTTTTAACCTAAGAGCATACTCTTCTCCTCGCTTTTTTACTCCAACGCCATTAAAAGAATTTAAGTCTTCAATATACCAAAACCCATCTGAATAATTTAAAACTGCATGCTCGTTTGATATAAACGCATTATAATGAGTGTCGCCAAGTTCGATATCAACTTCCTTAGCTGGCGTTCCTTTTCCAATAAGAAAAGAAGTTGAGCCTTCAGCATACCATTCTTTTTCACGCTCTCCATCTCGCGTTATTAATATAAAACGCTTGATAGACAAGTCTTCTATTTTTTGATTTTTTTTACTACGTTTATATTCAATAAATAACCATGAAAATGAAATAGCAAAAAGAGCTATTGTTCCGATAATTCTTAAACTTAAATCTTCATTTATAAAGTACAAATAGAAGATAAAAATTGCTTGACCGAGTATAATTACGATTGCCAGTACATATGAAAGTATTTTTTTTAAACGTTCGTTGTCGTTCAGAAAAATCCCTCCTTAAAATTTTCTTTTTCTCAAAATGCTTTTCAATCAGCACCATACACCAAGCAAAATGCAAAACCACAAAGCGTTTTGCTACTCTCGTATATCACTGTTTCAAAGTTATTTTCTTTTTCCAAATATTTTTTCAAAAGCTTCACTTGTTTTCATTGGCTTAACTTTATCATTTTTAGTTTTTAACTCTGGAGAGTTGCTCTTAGGATTAAAGCCAAAAAAATCCTCAAAAGCATTGCCTGTACGCATGAAATCAGACTCGCTAAGGTTACGGCTGGCTCTTTGAGCTGCTCCTTTAGTCGATTGTCCTGTAGAGCTATTTTGATGTGATTCATTTCTCCCTGTGCCAAACATTTTTCTATCGTACTCAGCTTTTTTAGCTTCATCACTTAAAACATCATAAGCCTCACTAATTTTCTTAAAAACTTCTTCAGCCTGCTTATTGTTAGGATTTGCATCGGGGTGAAATTTCTTTGCAAGCTTTCTGTACGATGCTTTTATCTCTTCAACTGCTGCTGTATTTTTAACTTGCAAAATTTTATAATAATCATTCATTTATATTAAACCTCATATTAATCCAACTTAAAACATGGTTTGCACAAGTGAAAGCACTTGAACTGCGTTGGAAGTGCTTTGAGCGATAGCAAACTATGATTTTAAATTAGGATTATTATCATTAGAGAAATAAAGGAGCTACGCGAATGCGCAACTCCCTTAGCAAGTAATACTAACTCCAATCAAACTTTGTGATTTGCCTTCGTCAAACTGGCGTAGCCACTTTCGCAAAGAGAAAGCACTGAGGCAACGTTCTGACTAATAGAAAATCCAAATGTTTGTTAAAAATTAGTATAAGCTGTTAGACGCCATATCCGCCTTCAACTGTTGTTAAATCAAACAAATCTTTTTTCTGTCTGATTGTAAGTTCAAACGTCCCAGCACCTTCTGTATCGAAATACTTTTCAGTATAATCAACTATAAAAGCTTGTGGGAAGTGTACTTTTCTTACGATTTGACTTGCAACAACAACCTCAATAGTAGCTTTTCTGTAACTATCAGCAACTTCAGCTCTAACTAAAGACCATTTAGAGATTTTCATTGTATCGTCAGCTGGCTTACCGTCAACCGCTGTTAGTATTTTTCCTCTAATTATCATTGTGTTTACAACATCTGATGAACGTGCATTAGAATCATCTGGTGTATCTGTCATAAAATCACATGATATAATGCTATGCTCGTCAAGAGTAATTGCGTCTGCACCTTCAATTTTTAATCTTAAACCCATGATTAAATCCTCCTATTTTAAATTTTATTTATAACACTTAAAGAAGTGAATTTACACCGCTTTAGCATTTTTATTAAGAACAATTTCAAGATTTTTAGTGTTTCCACCAAAGCTAATATCTACATTACAAACATTGTATTCTTCTTCAATATTATGCGAAATATCGTCATGCGGCAATAAAACTGAGTTAATAAATCCAGTTTTCGCACGCCATGCACTCTTTTGGCTTGCAGGATTTGCACTAAAGAAGAATGTAACATTATCGTGCTTATAATCGCTTGTTTGTGCTCTCATCATACGAGATACGTAAGTTGCTGTGAGCGTTTTGTAGAGGCTTTCATATTCATTTTCAACAACCTGCATACTTCTTGCTTTATATACAGTTACTTGTTTTAAATCCTTACCGTCAACTTGATTGTTATCAGAAGAGAATATAAAGCCAAAGTTTCTGTTGTTTATAGTATCTTTAATACTATTCGTATAACCACTTATCTCTTTTGCAAGAGTTGTAGGTATTCTTAGTGCATAATCCGAAGCTTCTATATCAAAGCGAACGCCTGGATAATCTTTTGTAACATTTTTAAATCTTGTACGTAAAAACTCTGGGCATTGGTAAGAAGACGTTATCCCAGCAGCTAAATAACTAGCAGGAACGTATACTCCTTCTATCCACAACTTAAGAAGGTCTTTTTTCTCTTGAGAAATTTCTGCACCTTCATCTGTCGCAACCATTAACGAATCAAGGATTAGTCCTGATTTGTTCTTAGGCACAATACTCATGTTAGGCAAACAAGCAATAGCATATTCGCTATAGTCTTGCCTTGTTAGCACTGTTGTACGATCTATGTATTCATCAACACCTTTTGTTGCAACCGCAGTAAACGAAGTTTCTTCACAAGTTTCAAAGCTAAAGAATGTTTGAACTTTGTAATCACAAATGCCATACAAGAGCGATGTAAGATTTTCCATAGCATTAACATCTGGCTTAATAACCTTTTTGTTGCCTTTGAAACGCTCACGAGTAAGTTTAACATTATTTTCAAGGTTAAATTCGATATCACCAACAATTCCAAACCAGATGGTGTTTCTAAAATCGTTCTTGTTATTAACTGTATTTAAATATACTTGTAACCTAGGCATATAGCTACTTTTTGTAAGCATATCAAGCTTGCTGTTACAAACAAGCATTGTTGGAAGCATACCTTTATTTTTAGATTTATACTGATCAAAATAAACAAAAACACCAAGTATTTTTTCAATTAAAGGCTTTGCTACTTTAATAAAATCATTCTTTGTTTCTTGATAAAAAGCAAGATAGTTGTTGTAATTTTCAACTTCTTTTGGTACATCAAGCTCAGTTGAGTTAGTAACCGGCAATGGACAAAATGTACGCACTACAAGTTGTGAAACATAATCTGTAGGATTTTCATTCACATTTTCATAATCTTCTTTAAAAGCCGATATGAGTGCATTGTTTGTAGTTTCCTCTGCAATCATAAGCTCTGTAGATTCGTTTCTTGGGCGTTCGATAATCTTAAGCTCGCCTTCTTCTCCCATTGTAAGCTGACCTGCAATAAATTTTTCTGCTCTGTCGCCTTCATTAGCACGGCCTGCTAAAAGTCTTTGCTTAGAATCATCAATAGCTAAAGGCAACATAGCCATTATGTTGTTATATGACTTGCTAGCTTCTTCAAACTTAATATTTAGCTTATCTGCAATATCAAGTTTTAACGGATCTCCTTCGTCTAATTTTTCATACTCGCCATACAAGTAATGAATCTCTTTACGAGTAAAACGAATATCATCCATAACTTTTTTAGGAGAAATCATATCCAGTATTTTATCAAAACGAAAATCAACATTTTCAATTCCTTGAGAACGCTTTGTTTGTATCATCGTTAATAACATTTTAACAAAATCGTTATTACGGTCTAGAGGAATCTCCTGTATACAATCCTCTGGTATTGCTGTTGGTTTCTTTAAAGTGTAAATAACTTTTTGATTAGCCGCATTGAAAAAACTGTATATAGTTGGTTCAAACTTATCTAAAAATTCATCAAATGACTTTATAAGTAAATGACCATTAATTTCTTTAACTTTGTCATCATCAACACTCTCAAGACCTTTTACATCGCCTATCAATGTTAATAAATCTAGCTTTTCTGGATTTATCTCATCAAATAGTATTGTTCGGTTGGTTTGATTTATTATTTCCACAGCATGTCCTCCTTCAATAAATATTTGCACCATATTGTGCTAATTACATTCACTTTTCAAAATTCAGACCTTGTTTAGCTTATATATTCTTAGCATTTTAAGGCTCGTTTTAGTAATTAGTTACATGATACCACATTTTTCTTTTTTAGTCAACAACATTTTTCGACAATTTATTATTATTTTTTTTTACTATTTGTATTATTTTTTTGTTAAATAAAAAAACATATTTTCATACGTATAAACATGCAAAAATGTGTTGTGCTATATATATCATTTTTTAGAAGTAGTGGCTCTTTATCCTCATCTTTGATAAATGTAAACTGATTGGAACTAGCATTAACGATATTAAGAGATTAGCAATCAATTCCGAGAGGCTATAGATATAGATAGAATTGCACGAGAGTTTAACAAAGATATTTCATTTGGTATGTTTCCGTGTGGGTGCTGTGGCGATGCTAGTGATTTATTAGCTCAGTTTTTATTAGAAAGCGGTATCAAAACATATTATGTTTGTGGTACATATAAAGATTGGTTTCATGCATGACTGATAACTAAGAATGAAATTATTATAGATATCACTGGTGATCAATTTAAATATAGTTCTGATTTTTTAGCTGTTACAATATCTAATGGTAAACAGCAAATGGAATTGAGCAAGAGCGCGCAAGGGAAGTCAGTTGTTCACATAAATAATTCAGACTTAAAGGACGTTGTTCTGCAACTTCCCTCCCTGCCCGAACAAACAGCAATCGGCACATTCTTCCGCACCCTTGATGAGTTACTCGCCTCTAATCAGCGAAAAGTAGATGGGCTAAAGAAGATGAAGTCAGCATACTTACAACAGATGTTTCCACAAACTAGGGAACATGTACCTAGAGTTAGATTTGATGGGTTTAGTGATGCTTGGGAGATGCGAAAACTAGGCGATTGCTTTATCAAAGGAGGTTCGGGAGGCACACCACTTTCAACAAAAAAAGAATATTATGATGGCGATATTCCTTTCTTGAGCATCTCAGACGTTACAAATTCAAATGGTTATATTGACTACACCGAAAAAAGAATAACAGAAGAGGGACTCAACAACTCTGCCGCTTGGATTGTATCGAAAGGTGCAATAAGCCTTGCAATGTATGCCTCTGTAGGGAAGTTAGCTATCCTTAATATTGATGTAGCAACTTCTCAAGCCTTTTATAATATGATTTTTGACTATACCGCTTTGCGCGATTTTATTTACCAAAGGCTAAGCAGGGCTAGTGAATTTAATGAATGGACTAGCTTAATATCCCAAGGTACACAACAAAATCTCAATGCAGAAAAGGTAAAGAACTTTGAAGTTAGCGTACCATCGAATAAGGATGAGCAGGAGGCGATAGGTATTTTTCTAAATAATATCGACACCCAAGTTTCTGCTCTTTCCAATAAAGTGCAAAAACTAAAAGCAATGAAAAACGCATATCTACAGAAGATGTTCATCTAAAAAGGTGCAAACGCGCCTTTTTTCTTACCCAATCATAGCCAGATACTGGGTGATTTTATCATTGTCTTGATTTTCAAGCTCCTTTATTATGTGCAGATATGTTTCCTGCGTAGTAGTCACGCTTGAATGACCTAGCCTCTTAGCAATACTAGCAATTGAAACACCAGCAAAAATTAAAAGAGAGGCATGAGTATGTCTAAGCCCATGTACTGAAATGACCGGCACAGCCGCTTTTTCACAAAGCGTTTTTAGATAATCATTGACCAATGAGTTGAAAACTCTATATTTTACAAAAATAAGTTCATCGTCTTCGATGTTTTTTGTAAGGGTAGAAATCTGAAAGCATAGTTTGGGGTCTAGATGGAGCGTTCTTTTCGATGAGAAATTTTTAGTGTCGCTAAAGCCCCCGTCAATATTTTTATAATTCCATGTCTTTGTAATTTTGATTTTTTGCCTTTCAAAGTCAAAATCTTGTGGGGTCAATGCCAGTGCCTCCGAAAATCTTAGTCCTGTTTTTGCTACAAGTAAAATAAACCAATCCCAATTGGGTTCGTCAGTAAGAGTTAAACTTTCTAACAAGCTTTGTAGTTCATACTGGCTCAAGAATTTGGGCTTTTTCTTAGCAGGCTCTTTACCCTTGATAATGACTTTTCGAGTTGGGTCTACTTGCAACAGCCTTTCGTCAAGAGCATCCATGATTGCACTTTTTAGGTGATTGTGAAAATCCATTGTTGTCTGTCGTTCATGGGTTAAGGAATAGCTGTTTAATAAAATCTGATAGCTGCGCTTATCAAGCTCGTTAAGCCTTAGAGTTGGTGCAAGCTCTGTAAGCCTACGCAAAGTCATTTGATATTTTTGATATGTGATTGGTCGTACAGCCCCTTGTTTGTAAACTGTCATCCACTCTGCAAAGTATTCATGGAAATACTGAGCCTTTTCTCTTTTTTTGTACATAGTAAAACCTCCTGAAATGATTTTGGCGAAAAAATTAGCCTTTTCAATTATACAGGAGATTTGCTATATTTGGATTGCTATATGAACATTTTTTGTAGATATGCTGTTTTTAAGGCTTTCAAATTATCTACCATCTTAGATTGGGTAGAAATTTGTTCCTCTAAGGCTAAGAAGAAATTACCTATTGCTACTTGCTCCACAAAAGATGGTAATAAAATAGATATGTCTTGTAGTGCTTCGTAGCTTAAGGTATCTCTTACTCCTCCAGCCGTTGAAAATTGCCGATCTTGTTCAAAAGCAGAAGTTTTGAACCAATTCCATAAAAATGTTTCGGCTATCTTATCTCCTATGTAGAAGGAAATGTATAATGGGGAAACGATAGAGGTATCATCATTTTTCTTAACTGCTATAGAGCCAACATTTATTCGTGATGGGTTATACGCAAATGCACCCTTTCGTATAACATAGTAATTAGATGTATCTTTTGAGGCAATTTGTCTCTCTTCAAAATATTCAGTCTGCTTTACAAATCCAAATTTATTTGAAACGGATTCGACATTTGAAATTAGTTGACCTGTATTTTTTTCAGAGTTTTTAATTAACAACTCGCCTAGTTTACCTTTTTCCCAAGAATCACTAAACCCATCAAATCTAACTCTAGGTACATGTTCCCTAGTTTGTGGAAACATCTGTTGTAAGTATGCCGACTTCATCTTCTTTAGCCCATCTACTTTTCGCTGATTAGAGGTGAGTAGCTCATCAAGGATTCGGAAGAATGTGCCGATGGCGGTTTGTTCGGGCAGGGAAGGAAGTTGCAGAACAACGTCCTTTAAGTCTGAATTATTTATGTGAACAACTGACTTCCCTTGCGCTCTCTTGCTCAATTCTATTTGCTGTTTACCATTAGATATTGTAACAGCTAAAAAAGCAGGATGTATAGATGAATTCGGCTTAATTACATTTAAGTCACCACCAAGAATAATATCAGCTGTAGCCACAACAGATGCTCTTGCAATATCTTCGGCAGTCTCTCCCGATGATGGAACAATTACTTCGCCACCTTGACTAAAAACCGATTTTTTTTTCACTTTTGCAAAGGTATCAACATCTTCGATGACGGTTTCATATTTTGTATATAATCTGCCATAAAGGATAATGGGAGTACCCTCGGAAACTAAATCTCCTTTTGAATATCCACTACCTTTAGAAAATTCCGCAACCTCCCCCAATTTCCGCTGTTCCCAAGCGGCAGTAAATCCCTTGAAGCGAATTGCCGGCACAGAGTTATTATTATTCAGCATCCTTTTTCACCTCGCTCCCAATCTTCGCAATCTGCTTTTCAAAGTCAGAGTTGATTTTTTGCGTTTTGTTAAATGTGGCATACTCTGTATGGGCTTTCTCTTTAGCCTCCAGCGTTGTAACATTGCCTTTACCAATCAAAATTTTGTATCTGCGGAATTTTAGAAACTCATCAATACTTGTAGCGAAGTCCTCCATTTTCAGCAAGACTTCATCCTCAATCAAATCTTCCACATAGTCAAAAAATCCAGATACACTTCTCTCTAATCGGCGTATTTCTTGCTCATTCAAGTAATTCTTAGCGATAGACACATCACCTTTAAGGATGCGACCATCGGGAGAGTTTTTCCAAGTAACCAACCCCATGTTGTTTTGGTTACTGTCTACTCGGTCATGGATTATTTCAGCCGCTGTATGTCCTGTGATAGCAAAATGGAATTTATTTTGCACCATAGCATAGAAATCCATTGTTACAGGACTATCTTTGTCATAATCGGCACTTATTTCGGCAAAAATATCGGTTATCTGTAACCAAATACGGCGTTCGCTGGCACGAATGGAGCGAACACGCTCTAAAAGCTCTTTGAAATAGTCCTTGCCAAAGACTATTTCGCCTTGCTTTAAGCGTTCATCATCAAGCACAAAGCCTTTTGTCATAAACTCACGTAAAATCTTTGTTGCCCATTGTCTAAAGCGTGTGGCTTTAAGGGAATTTACACGGTAGCCAACGG
>Ga0123352_10002629_pt1 | contig 25277 bp, 19 predicted proteins | sample TergutLab28metaG_FD_89700 | JGI IMG/M metagenome (GOLD analysis project Ga0123352, IMG submission 89700) | Labiotermes labralis P1 segment gut microbial communities from Petit-Saut dam, French Guiana - Lab288 P1 | ecosystem: Host-associated > Arthropoda: Insects > Digestive system > Gut ...
CAACACAGCGCCCCACAACCGCTACCAACCACATCCAGCAGAACCAGCGCAGCACACCACGTGCAGTAACACACGTCTTGTTCTCCTGAAGATGGGCATAATGATGCCCGAAACATGTTGAGACAAAAGTTGATAATAAACATCTGATTGTTGCATCTTGTTGGTTTTCTCTCTCTCTTCACACTTTGCTCACGATGCACGGTCACGGGAACCTGAAACTGACCGAATATTGTTGCAAGCCTCTGATCACAAAGTTCGCTCATGATCGTAACTATTGAACGGCTTTGGTATTCGCAAGTTTGAACCTTCTGGTTCTGCTGCTCTTATGAGGACGGCCAGTCATTCTTTCGCTAGTCACGTTTTGACAAGTAGTTGCCCTTGTTTGGCCCTCCAGTATGTGACGTGACATCCCAGTAATGAACTCCGTTCACGTGTAGCATACTTGCTTCCTGCAGAGCCACCTGTGCACCCACCCCTCAGCTCAATGACCGTCATATTGCGGGGGTGTTGAGGCGATGCTGGTTCAATAATGCATGACGATAACTCTTCCGGTACTTTCCGAGGAAATACGATGCCACTTTATCGAAGAAAAGCACCAGGAAAACATTACGTTACACTACTTTATATATATTTCACATCGAAGAGCCCGTGTTTGACTACGAAGCCTACGGGAAAGCAGAGACTCGACGACGTAATCCAAGAAACGCCTTTGGGATATCTTTTTTACAAAATTGGTAACTGCGACCTCGCGACCTTCTACCAAACCATTTCCAGCTCGCCGAAATTCCCTGACGTAGAATAAATGGAGAAACATTTTGTAACACAAGCGAAATTATTTTATCTTATTTACCTACCTACTTAATTTGTTTCACTTAGAAAAGCTGTCAGTATCGGCTACATACTGTAATGCGATTAGTTAGAGAAAGACTGAGGAACACGTTAAAGGAAGGAGCTGTAGCCGAATTGGCAAGTGCATTTTGACTCCAAGGACCTGAGACTCAAGAGATGTATGAATGGAAATCGGGCCGGGGGTTTGAATCCAGGGCTTTCGGAATACGCAGTGATACCCATTCGATCGCGAAATTCGCTAGGCCCCACCTTTTTTACTCCCTGTCTTACTGAACCCTCATCTGAACTACATTTCTTCTCTTCTATGTTCAGCCAAATTTTCACACAAGGCTCTAATCAAACTACTGGAAGCACAATAACAGCAGCAGCAGCTAACAACACCTACAACGAAAACAATAGCAATAATAATAATAATAAAATAATAATATATATCAGTAACAGTAATTTTTAAGAAACATTTCCCCCATATTCAGGATAAAAGAAATTGTTCTACCACAAGAATGGAGGCAACATTTACCGTTCAAACGCTCGTGACCATGCATCACACTAAACTACATCACGTTTCAAACTACAGCCCTGGTACTAACCGTCGTGAAAATCTAAAAAAATTTTCCCTATTCCCAACATTAATAATAATAATAATAATAATAATAATAATTCTTACTTTATGATTTGGTGCGTTCAAAATTTCTATATTTTGACTAATCACCAATACATCTCATTGGGTACCCTCAGTCGTATTTCTTCATCTCACCGACGTGCAGTAGCATCAAGCCTTAGATTCTCTAAACACCATTCTACTACAGTCAAATTTCCTTATCTGTCTTCCCCACAAAGAGGCTAATTCTGAAAACGACAGTTACCCGGCCCTGTACACGTTTCCTGGCAGAAGCACTTTCGAATGTAAGGAGCGAATTTACGACATTTTTAAGGAGACAGACTTAAAGCCTGCGCAAGATGTGTGTGTGTGTGTGTGTGTGTGTGTGTGTGTGTGTGTGGGTGTGTGGGGGGGTGTGTGAAAGGGGGGCGTTTTATGTAACGACAATGTCAGCTGCTAAGTGCGTCCTATATACCGCCGATGGTGGATGAATGAAACATGAGTTTGGAGAATTGGTGCAATGATACTGACAGACGAGATCCGAATTAATCGGAGGTAAACCTGTCCAAGTGTCATTTTGCCTGCCAAAAATTCCGCACGGGTAGCTAAGAGCAATTTAAATGCATAATTAATCACTGGATAACGTGAAACCAACAGTTCCGTAGCGAAATTTCTGGCTTGCGCCTCCATGTAGCTAAGATTTTCACGTTTATGGGTTTTTGCTCGGCATAAGTTGGTTTATCGCCGACGTTTCGCTGTAGCATATCAGTTTCAATCTGCAGGGGTAAACGTCTAAGAACAGTTCTTAAAGATAAGGCCAAAACGCCGTTCCAGAACAGCAGAGACAAACCAACCCACACCGCGCAGCAAATCAGAACGGCGAAGATCTTATGGACCCTGCCATTAGAAAACAAATGCAACATAACGAAACCCCCCTCCCCCCTCTTATGACCGACCTCCTGCCTTAGCCAGACTTCACAGATAAGACACATATGTTATTACCCATCCAATATTTTAGTTCTATGTTTTACTTAACATCTTATTACTACATAGCATTGCATAGCATACATACATGTTCTCATTGTTATTTACTCTCATTGTCATTCACTACAGATATTGTGTGCGTTGGGGATTCAACAATTCATAGTACATTCTTTTTGGATCTGTATCATGAGGGCCTGAAGGTGACTCAGTGAGAGTCGAAACATGTAGCCCTGCTGTCACATCATATGTTTTATATTTAGTATTGTTGTATTTGACTGACACTTTCTATCCATTGTTTACCACATTCTTGAACATTTCTAAATTCCGATAATACTTCAATTAATTCAGTTCAGAATATTTTAACTGACGGCCTCCAATTTCAGTACCCAAAATAGTAAAATATACGTTAACTACAGCTCAACGTGTTGTTTTAGATGAATGTGGATCTTAGTCTCACATAACAAGGGATAGGTTAAGCCTAAAATCTGAAGGTGTCTGAGGACAGGGCGCCGAAGAGAGAATTCGAATCTAGCAGGCAAAAGTAACAGGCAGATAAAAAGAATTTCATAATGAGAAGGCCCATAAGATGTAACCAAACCCTTCTTTACGCACCAGTTACGCTCCTGAGAAGGTAGGCGTAATAGAAAAGGCATAAATCGAAAATGTTCCCATAACAAATAATGGAATAACTAGGGTTTTGCACACTAGAGCGCAGCCAGCCTAAGGGCGTTAAAACGAAAATTAGAAGCCATTAATTAAGAAGTGGTGCGTATCGGCAAAGGACGTTACAGCAGAAAGGTGTAAAACAGGGACTACGCCTATTCTTCATGAGATATTCTCGTAATAATCAAATGAAAAAGGGTGAAATGGTACAGAAGTGAGAAGTGAGTAGCTGCTAAGTTTTGACAGGAAACCATGAAACATGTAGGTGTAAATGTGCGGGTAATATTACACGACAGTTAATGCACGTACAACGTAACATGGAACTGCGTTCACGTAACCACTAGTGTGGGTCTGTATCCTTGCCGTAATTACCCTGCATGCAAATCGCATCTTCTCTGAGCAGCATAATATTGTCATCTGCGGCATGTCTGTCGCAACAATCGGCAGGATTTTCGAAAAAAAAATTATTGAACATAAAATGCGTGTTTCGATTTTCTCTACAAATTTTATATAAAATATTTCTCATTCATCATCATCATCTTACTCCATGGATTAGGTCGTTTGACCTGTTCCGGCATCGACGCATTGCCATCTTTTCCTAGGGCGTCCACGATCTAATCTTCCTCGAGATTTGTAGTTGAGGGCGTGTTTCGGGAGTCTGGTGTTGTCCATTCTTTCAAGGTGGTTGATCCAGTTTTGTTTGTATTTGAGTCTCACGTCTTGTATTCCAGAGATCTCTTGTTCTTTTCTTATGACTTCGCTTCTTATTTTATCCAGCCATGTGTATCCCGTAACACTTCTAAGAAAGCGCATCTCTGCAGCTTCTAGGCGAGTCATGTCTCTCTTCGTGGTAACCCATGTGTCGCTGCCATACAGTAGTGATGGTCTAGCTACAACGTTTCTACAAATTTTGTCTGAAATATTTCTCATTATAGTAAGAATTCAGCGAGATATTATCATAAGTGTGCATACGTAGCCAGGTAAGGTAGCCGCTATTCCTGTAAGATTTTAATGAAAATTTACTTTACTCGACAGATTTTCGAAAAATCCTCCAATACTAAAATTCATGAAAATCTGTCCATTGCTAGTCTATTTGTTACATACGGACAGACAGACCTGACGAGGCTAATAGCCGTTTTTCACAATTTTGCGAAAAGCGTCTGAAAACTGAGATATTGAAGAAAATGTAGATTATAATATGGACTGGGTTGAATTGGCGTCTAAAGAGTGGCGGGTTTTTGTTCAAATGGGGATGAATTTTAAGGTTTTATAAAAGGCGGGAAACTTATTTACGGGCTATCGGCTTGTCATTAAGGATTGTGCTGTATGGAATAATTTAGTAATAATTCAGGTATCATCAAAAAGGCTTCAGAGGCCCCTATTAATGATTTTTTAATCATGTGAAGTTGTGGCTAGGAATTTCGTACGTATTTATTACTAAATTTCCAATATAAAACATGAATCTTTTTAACCTTCATGCACCACGCATCCTATATATAGGACAGCCGCACCGCTACTCCCCAGAGTGCGCTTTTTATATATTTAGTCAACAAATACATTTCATTATTTTTTAGACCTTCTCTCGCCATCTTCGTTTATTCCTCCACAAAATGTCTTGTATTTCCTAATGCTATCCTTCTTGGTTCATAAAATATTCACATTTTACATAAATGGTGTGCTAAACTGTAAATGTCCATCTCCAGAGCCAATTGGTCGATGTCAAAATTAGACCAGTTCTACTGATCGGTAAACATATTTATACACTTGAAGGCGTAAATATTTCCTTACGGGTATAATATCCTTTCACGAACCTCAGACATCACCTTCAATAAAACATTGGTGAGTAACAGCGGAGGATCCGTGTTCAAGGCACAAAGTGCGCTTGAGATGGGTAGATATGTCACTTATTTGCAGTTGGAAAATGTCAAGTTAATCGCACTCTTGCTGCATTATATCGTCCAGCGGACACGCCAAAGGCAGACTGGGACCCCTAATCATGAACACGCACCGAGCTTGACAAGTCTGTAATTAAAATGATTCATAACGTCAGTGTATGCTTGTTGTTCTCTAGCCCTCCCCCAGATATGAACATAAGTTCTACACTACCCCCAGGTGCAACAGACAAGTACAGTGTTGCGGTGAACTTTTGGTGCGTAATAGTGTGTTGTTACACTAAACTGGTGACTTGCTGTAGAAGGTACAGGCAGCAAACTGAGGGAGTGCATTTCACATTTCAAAGCACTGGCTGCTTTTCTCACTCTTCTACCTCAACGGTCTGATAATCTGGGTCTATTTCGTTATTAAATAAATTCATCACTTCGGCTTCACTTGGGTCTTTCCTCCTCCTACTGTTTTGATTCGGTTTGTCAAACTATGCGTATGTAGAGATCTCTATACCACGCGCGCGCGCATGCATATAGCTAGGCCTTAAGTTCCACAGACAACCTGATGATGGCCAATACAGGCCGAAACATGTAGTTGTTTTCCATCACATTCATTAAATTACACCTCAGTGATTAAGTTGTGTTTGAATACATACCTTCTCCTAGTTTCACACACACAACGGGATGACACACTTCCTAGATTCCTACTTGTAGTTTGATATCTTCTTTACATATCCATCTTCGATGCTTTAAACATATTAATACGTTTTCTTGTTTTGTTTTCATATTTCATGTTTCGTGTTATACATTGGCTACCGGCATTTAAATTCTTCCATTCTTGTGTACTCCTCATAAAGTCTAGAAGGTTAAATCCAGCAATTTCTCTTAGAAAATTAATAGAGTTTGTTTTTGTGTAATTTGTTCGGGCATATGCTTTTAGCTACTTTTAAAATTTCGTTGAACCCACTTATATTTAAGTACAGTACGTGTGGCAACTTGCACTTTAAACACGAATGTAAAGTACTGCCCGCATTTTTAGGCGCGTTCGAAAATTTTGAAAATCGACTATTAGGTTCGTCCTGTTCGTCTGTCAGCCTGTTCGTCCGCATGAAACGGCTCGGCTCGTACTAGAAGGATTCTCATACAACTTGATTTTTTAGTACTCTTTTAAAAATCTGTCGAGGAAATTCAGGTTTCATTAAAATATGACAATAAAAACGGGTACTTTACATGAAGAACAATACATTTTTATGATCATATCTCGCTCAGTGCTGCTTAGGAAGAGAAACGCTTCAGACAAATTTATATCAGTATTTAACCAACTTTATGTACAAAATTTGTTTCACAGTAAGTTTTATTTCATGCCTCTACATGTTTCGAGCACATGTGCTCGAAACATGTAGAGGCATGAAATAAAAACTTATTTAAAACAACTTTTGTTCATCAAGTTGGTTAAATACTGATATAAATATACTGAGATGCACCGTCAGCAAAACGTCAAAGTTTCAGACAAAGTTGCAGAAAAAATCAAAACCCACATTTTATGTTCAATAACTGTTTTTTTTTCACAAATCGTGCCCTTTATGAGAGAATGTGGAAAAATATAGTACATCCTGAAAGGCTTACCGATGACAATATGGTACATCTGCATTGCACGCTAGATACCAAACGCTACAAATAATATACTCAGAATATGTAATACGTATTGTTTTTCCACTGCAACAATGGTTGCACGAATGTGTCTCAATATTACGTTATACGTACATTGCATGTCCTGTCACTTTCGTCGTTTATCACGTTCACATAACTAGCATAACGCCGTCATCCCCCCGTCCCTGTCAGTCTATAAGCACTTCTTGGTCCTCACTTATTTTTACCTGACATATTAAGGTGCATAAACAAGAGTTTCTCTTTCTGGATATATACCATGTCATTTATTTAACATTCATAGGTCCGTGCATCGCTAATATATTCGCAGAGTACAACCAGCAAGATGCAACGTTTCACAATTTATTTATTCCTGTAAGACGCTCTACATGTTTCAGACGGGTTTTCCCTCCAACATCAGGAGCTCAAAACTGCATATACAGCATCAGGTATTTGTCAGACCAATACTGCTATCGATTCCCGGACCGTCCAGCCCGTAGCCAGTCGCTATACCGACTACGCAAATCGGCCCACTTCTCCCAATAGTACGTTACGAAAAATTTTCCAATCCCATGTCTCAGAATTCAGGCACGATTCATAATCAAATGCTGCATGCCCTTATATATGTTTAAAAATACATATTTTACAACTGAGATAGTAAGCGAGAAAGCATGTTTCAAGTGTCATGTCCCTGCACATGCACATCTTCAGTTTCACTGCCGACAGTTTAAAAGCAATTAATTTTCTTATCCGACTCTGAGCCATCTAATGCTTCGGCTATGTTCCTAATCGAGAACCGTGTCAGACATAACATAAGGCCATGGTATACATCAATCTTCAAGTGGTTACCAAGCAAGAGGTTGCACACCCTTGAGATGCTCTTGTCTGTGTGCTGAGCCAAAAGAGCATTTTGAGTTTGAAGCTCGTCTCATCTTTGAAAGTTCGAGGCACTTCAAACACGCACAAGTATCTAATCTGTTTATGTCAGGCATCTCTCAAACCCACATGTTCCTCCTTCACCCTCCTCCAATAGTGATCATGATAAAAATAATAACAATAAAACCAATAATAATAATAATAGAACACTGTATGCGGATTTAATTACGATTTTCAAGTGTTGACCTATTTTCAACTACATGAATAACAAAAGCTCAGACTCAGATGTTTGAAACTATTGGGAATGCACGCAAATTTCTTCAATCTAATATCACAGCTCACGTGTATTTACATAAACTGCAAACACGAATGGAACTAAAAATAGAAAAATATTATTTTATTTACAAAGAAGGAACTTTTACTTCCATAGTATAAAACTACAGCTACTGATGTGTAAATTTCATGGGTTAGATCAATCAATCGGGACGCTTGGTACATATTAGAAGCTTTGAGCAGAATTTCACGCGAATGCTACATGAAGGTTCAATTCGTACTTCACAGAAAACACGCTGCGTCACCATTACGAAAGCCAAAAGTTTGTTGTACGAATCATATGACACATATCAATACGCTCTGTGAGTGAAGTGCACAATTTCTCACTGTCAAGGTTGGTGGTAAGTACTGTATGCAATGAGGGAAAGTGTCGTCAAATTATAAGGATACCAATGACTGGGCACAATAAAATAAGCCTACGTTCTGGAACACTTAGCCAGTCAGCATCCTCATACAGAACCTAATTTAAATCCATTTAAATATTACCTCACCAACTGAGTCGACTTTTCGCCAGTAATCTCTAACTCCGAAAAGATATGTCGTGTAGTCTTGTAGTACTGATGTTTCGAAAATACCTTCTCTTCAATAGTATCCTCTGAAACATCGGGACGTATCTACCAAACTACACGGTGTCATATACCATAAGTTAAAACTCTGGATAGTTACCCCCTCGACTCTGAGATCTCTTCACATCTGGTTCTTGGAATACTACTTTTTATGCATTTATCAGCTTCCTTATGCCTGTTAGATGTCCTACCCCCCCCCCCCTCTTAACTCTGTTATCGTTACGGCGGTAAGTGAAGAGTTGTCTGTACGTTACGAAACTTTTGACTGTGCCATGTGCTGTATTCTCCCGTCTCCCTCTTACGCCCAACTAACGTCCTGGTGTACCGTTACGAAATACTCTCAGGACCCAAGTTGCGTCACCGTATGACAGAACAGCCACGCGTTCAAATACGCTGCAATTTAACTTGCATCGCTTTTTTAAATGCTCCGCGTGCGGTGTGTAATGTGTTGTACAAGTGCCGGCAATACGCGTGACCGCTGGTGGACTGATGTGCAGATTAACAGCTGACTAGCTATCTAAATAACGAAATTACTAAGTCCATATAGCGGAGTCTTCGAGAGGGTAACACTTCCTCTGACAGTCAAGAAATTCTCCACATTTTGTGAGACCCAAAATCTTCACTGCCGCGTTAAAAGTACCCACCCAGATTAAATACATTTCATGTCCTCCCATTCTCCTTCTTCAAGACTCATTTCTGATTTTATTATCATTTTCCTATCTAAGCCGAGGCCTTCCAGGTGTTTCCTTTCCTGTGGGTTTCCCCACCAAATTTCTGCAAGCATTTAACTTGTCTCATACATTCCACATTTCCCATCCATCTCTTTTCCCTTGACTTGATCATCGTATTTACTGAGACCGTGAAGCTCCTCTCTGCTCATTTTTCTCCAGTTTTCTCTTACTTCTTCCGTCTGAGGCCCAAATATTTTCCACAGCACTCTGTCTTTGAAAATCGCCAGCCTCTCTTCTTCCCTGAACGTAACAGACCAAGTTTCTTACGCTTAGGTTCATGAATTTAAGGACATATATCAATTATGATTGAATTAAATTTTGTGACATCTTAATTTAATGTAGATTGGTTTCGTCTTGAACTAACAGAGTGGCAATTCTCTTTCAGATATGACGAAGAGGATGATATTCCTGTGCTGAACTTTCAACGATCAGGGTAAGTGACTTTCTCCTCACATTATTTATATGCCCCTGACGGATGTTTACAGATAGCACAGGTTTCAGAGAATAGCCTGTGGCACACTGCGATCTAAGTAACCATATTAAGCCCATATAACCTACAAGTGTACACAACTTACTAATTGGATTGGTGTTTGAATAAATTCTGTGAAAGAATATATTTTGAAATGTAGCCACAGCTAACACACTGCGTTCGTCAGAAAGAACGAATTGTATATTACTCGCATTTCAGAGATAATTAACCCAAGCTTTGTTCAGAAATGAGAGATGATATTTTTAACGCGTTGTAAGGGTATTAAAAGTAATTTAGGGCATGTTACAATAACAAAAAATACAATTACCTCTGAAAGTTTGCAAAACATATAAACGTACATTTTTTAAGGCACTTAGCTCAGACACTGTAAATCCATTACATTTTTAATTTAACTTACAAAGTACAATATATTTCAGGGTAATTTGAAAGAGAGACGTTGATGGAATCAAGGCAAGAAAACCCACGAATCTTGAGCAAGTGAGTTGGTAATGCGTTTTGTCACATAGGGATAAAATATAATCGTAAGATCTCCTAGATGCACTGTACACATTTACAGGAAACGATGTTTGATGGGAAACGTCTGATGCAGAGTTTGCCTGCCTTAATTTCCAGTACGTACCTCATAAAATATTTAATTTCTAAGCACGTGTATTTGAAAGGAAATTTGCCTCACACTTGAGACTCATTTTCGCAGGGTAGAAATTAATAGCACGTCTACAAGAAAGATTTATAGGCTTCTAATAAAACACCATCATTACTTTACTTGAAAAGCAGCACAAACTTTTAATGAATTTTTTACATGGACATTAAACTGTTTTACTCCTAATTAAGCCCAATTATTATGAACATTTCAATATCGGAAAAAACTGAACCGAAAGAGAAAACTGCATAGGCTAACAAGGTCCCGAATTTATATTGAGTCTTTGCCTAATATTGATCTGATCTAAATCCAATTGATTGTTAATGCAGGGCTTCTTCGCCTTGTGTTATTCTTTTAATTTCGCCACCTGAAACAGAATATAGCTTTCCAGCAAATATGGATACAGAGATTAACACTCTCAAGCGAAATGGTTACAGTATGTACTCACAGTTTTATCCCTAAATAAGACGCTACCTTCTGCCCACAGATTGTAATTTTGTGTTTCCACGTATGTCAGTCAGAACATTGATTCCTTCCCTATACAGTTTTAACTGATTGACTTGTCTGGCCGATACGGAATGTTTACTATGCGGTACGAACTGAACCCCTAAATGTAATTCAGGTTAATCTTAGTCTTTAAAGAGGTATACAGATGGGGGAGCATTAAACCCACAGGTACAACTTCGTAACTTATATAGGATTAAAACTGAAAACGCCACTGAAAACACAAAGGATTGACTGTTATCCCTCCACAATCTTAGTTACAGAGTTAAATCCGAGGTCGTTATACTCACTTACTAATGACCTAAAAAGCCATTTACGCGAGTGAAATAGTAGGCAGATAAGCGGGATCGTTAGTTCTATTCAGTCTAATAGTCATTTTCTTTTGTTTTTCCGGGATGCCAGTATTACAAAACAGTGCTCTAATTATACAATGCACAAAAAAAAGAGTGATGTACGACGGTTAGATTTCTGGTTCAATGGTGGGCGGGGGCACCAGCACTTCAAGAACTTACGGCCCAGAGCCGTTACTTCACTGCAAAACGCTACCAGAGTTAACTGAGCATTTAGGCTACAGTTTATGTTAGAGTTAATTGAAAACTGGAGTTGCAGTGTAGATCCCACATTACACTATATAAATGAAGAGCAATGTCCACTTCCTCTGCGGAATATGACAAACTAAACTCGAAAGGAGACAATTTGTCTTACACAGTACAGCAAGTCACTAATAATTCGCGATACGTGATTAATTACAGTTTTCCAAGTTAATACCTAAGCAGGCAACAGTTTAATGAAGTTCGTAACGAAGACATTAATTAACTAATCAATAAAATAGAAGGAGCAGGGCAGATTTCTCTACTACCTGATGGACCAACACGATACTGCGAATTGTTATGATGTACTAATAGTGAGGTAAATATCAGTCATGAAAACACAACTATGGTAGTATGGATTTATGATAGTATATAATAGCAAAAAATAACTACATGTTTCGGCCAAGAGCGGCTGCTATTGGTCGAAATATGTAGTTATTTTTTGCTATTAAACACCATCATAAATCCATACTACCATAGTTGTGTTTTCATGACTGATATGTACCTCACCATTAGTCTTTCTACACACAACGGGGATGATACATCTCAGAAAGATGTTACGATGTACTTTAAAGGTGTTCGTCTTTAGTTCCTTATTAATTTCATCTGGAAGATTTGCCTAACATTAAATACGATCCTGGATCACTAGAAAATAAGGAATGACCAAATGACCATAAAACACAACTTTATAAGGTATTCATACAGTTACATGTTTCGAACCCACGAGCTCATTATCACGCTGGCCTTTAGAAGATATTAAGAGGAGTATCCATATCGCGGTGTGTAAACTGCTCTTAATATGTTCTAAACTCCAGCCTGATTATGACCCTATTGAGTCGAAACATGTAGTTGTATGAATACCTTATAAAGTTGTGTTCTATGGTTGTTCGTTTATTTCTTATTTTACAGTTGAACACAATGGGAAGCATAATTTTAAATTTAAAATGCATTCCTTGGATAATTTTTACGAAGTGGGAACAGTGTCATAAAGGTAATGTTTCGTCACGCGTTACACACATTACCGGTATTGTGATGTAACGATTTCTTACGGGGTGGGAGTCGAGACCAAAAACTACTGTTATGAACGATCTCAGGCTGTGAATGCTCGTTCTTCAATTAAGGTAAGCTGGAGGCAAGATGGAAGTGGATTGGTGGAGTGTGCAGCAGTGGGAAAAAGTTGGAAATATGGGCTCATGTTTTAAATTTTGGTCTGCAGGGCTGCATTATGACGGAATTTGGTAACGTTTGGAGGGCTGCATATGGGCAGAAATTTTAAAGTCAGTTTTTGGGTGGGCTACAAGAGAAGCAATGCAACGTGGAATCTGGCTATCGACTCAGCAATTTGTTCTGTAAAACACGAGGAACACCGCAGAGAATCTTTACCAAATTGGCCAATTCGCAGGGCCTTCAAAAAGCGTAAGTGCAGCCGTCAAGTACGCAAACTCGACTGGCAGTCCCACATGTGCCGCTGCTTCATCCTTAAAAACGTACAAATGCTTTATACACATTTTTCTGTCTTTTCTTGCGCATGAATAAGAAGTAGCTAACTGATAAGAAACTGAAGGCGATTTATGTATAAGACTTCAGCTCGTACGTCACATAGAACTCATTTTCCATTCGTAAAACCAGACGGGCTAATCCTGTATTGGATAATATAATCGTTGTTTACTGTACTAATAACATTAGATCCATAAATACATTATGTGACAAAATGAAGGGCTTCTTAACCCTTTAAAGAAGAAGCGCAGATTGCTTCATTTAAAGACCCAGTTCGTACCGCACAGTAAACACTTTTCAACGCGGTTATAAAAACCAATCAGTTTATGTTATATGGGGCAGAAGTAGCTGTTTGTCCTGAGATAAATACAAAACAAATATATATAGTGTTGGCAGAATGTATAATGAGTGTTGAACCTGTTGGTGCACGAAACCAGTAGAATTTAAACGGTTAATATTGCAGCAGGTGTTGGTACATGAGGTTACTAATGGGGTTTAAAATATTTTAATGACATGAAACTAAGTTTGTAAACCATGATACGGCGCAGCACGCAGTTATCTGCTATATGCGTGTGGTAACGGATCACGGTGACGGACTTACAGGGAAACGCAGAGATAATTAATCAAAGATACCGGTTTGAACTCACAAATGGTGCTACAAAACCCTGTTCTCTGTCTCTGTAATCCCGTGTGAAATACTTAACTAGATAGACGGTTATTATCTCCTAGTAAGGGCAATCAAACGAAAACTGCTAAGTACTGTCAGTTCACATAAACTGGGGTGGAAATATTTTAAATGACATGAATGGCAAATCTGGCCGTACACTAGAGATCTGGAGTTTCAGCTTTTACACTGTATTCATAATTACTTATTGCATTTTAAAAGCTAAGAGTAGACTTATTTGACCGCACATACCGCATCGGAAGCTGAGAACATGCAAGACTTTCAAGAATAAAAAATTTTACAGCATAAGAAAATTAAGAATTAAAGACGTAAGAGATGAAGTTGAAACTGCGCTGAATTTTGATTCTTTCTTATGCGCTCTCAGGAGGCACTTGACAAACGCTACTAAAAGCTTCCATCATGTGTGTCCGTCCGTCTGTCTGACCGTCCGCATGAAACAGCGCGTCACTTCCTCGAATGATTTTCGTGAAATTTAATATTTAGGATTTGTATGAAAATTCATCGGCACATTTCGAGTTTGTTTCAGATCTAACAAAAATAACAGATACTTACAAGCCATACAATACATTTACGGTATTCCACCGTCACTGGTTTTTGTAAGACGAAACTCTACAAAACGCATTATTAAAAATGTTCGTGATTGTAGGCGTCCAGAAATTAAACGTAAATTTCATCCCAGAACAGGTCATGAAGGGCCAGAGGGGGAGTACAAGTATAGCTGTGCTCTTTCTTCAACCTCGGCACTATGTGGGGGTTAGGTGGTTAATTCCACTCCTCGGCCGCTTTACGCCGGCATTAACCCGGCAACCATTGCATAGAGAAGAGCAGGCATACTGGCAAGTTCATGGAGGCAGTAACACATTAATAAAGTTCACGCAAGGGAAACATGCATGGACTCTATACTCAGCTGGGGATGTCGGTGTTTGTATGTTTGCTTCAGGCGCAAATGAATTCCGTCTTTTTTTTTTCTATTTTCATTGTTACACCATGCACGTTGTCGAGTCACTCAATTATTATACCAACTAATGCACTTATATAAAATTTACACATTAAAACACTAAAACTGTTCCGACATGTTTCGGGCCTAAGATCATCATCAGGGAGCTGCATTTCTTTGCCTTGCTAAAGTCACATTAAAAGCCACATTAAAACCAGTCATAAATTAGCTTCGTTGTACTAGCAGGGCATTGTGGCATGCTGCCACGTAACGTTGGGCTTCTGTATAAAACATAAAATTTCTCACAGCAAGATAATTTTCCGTTTTGGAATTAACGTTCGAACGACAGTAGGCATGTGCGGGTATTCCAGAGGAATACTCAGATCCAGGCGACGTTGACAGAAACTCACATACAATTTGTTTGCAGTAAAATTTAGAGAGATCACGCTGTTCGTCCTGATGATTTTATACTCTAGTGCCCTGAATTTGATTGAGGGCGGTGTGATTTCCCACATACACCCCTCTGTTAATATTTCCCCAACAACTTCCATATTGTGCAAAGTTTGTGATTCATATCGGAAATTACTACAACATTTACATTTCAGATTGCAGTCGCTTCCTACCGTAAGAATTAACAAATCTGCTGTAGTTTCATTTAAATACAATCTAATTATCTAACGAACAGGCCCTGTATGTTGTAAAATCTAATCCATCAATCATGATATCGTGCACGTTGAATTAAATGCACATACCACGCTATTCGCTTCAGATTCGTTTCCACACAACTGTACCTAATACTTGATGTCTGATATTACGAGTGATCGCGTTTAAGCTTCAGCTGTAATGTGACACGACAGTACACACAGACTACCTGTGCTTCCTGTACAGTAACGTAAATTGATTTATCAGGAGATTTAATCCTAAAAGGAAGTCGCATATGAAAGGTAATTAAGGTAAAACGGCACAACAAAATTAAACCGAGCGCTTTATTGGAAGGTCTGATTTACACAGCTTACTTTATATCTCGTCCTTCCTGGATCTCGTCCCCACTTCTCTAATACTAATATTTACTAATGTTTGATATAAACAATATGGACATTTCCGTGTGTGTTTAAATTTGTCTGTTCAGGAGCTGTTCCCGAAAATAAAACAATTCCGCCCTTCTTTTCTGTCATAAAAATCGTGTCTAACGAGGGCCACGGTGTGAAAGTGGCATGATATTTAGTATAAACCCAACGGCGGGGGCCTGAAATAACTCACAGCTTGCTGCTCTTCTCAAAAGTGTTCGGGCCCAGAACGATCATAGGAAACAACTCGCCTTTATAAGGTCGTCGAATATGCATTATTTCCGGATTTGCAAAAGGTAAAGATTTTCCTGCCCGCGCTTTTGAGGCATATGGGGGGGGGGGGGGCAGGGGGGTGGGGACTCCTGATTTTTAATCTCGATACTAGCAAGGGGTTAGCGGGCAATTTCTCGGCTCGGCCGTCTTATCCCCGGAAGAAACCCGCAGTTTCCGTTTAATAGTAGGGTATGTGGGTTCTACGGCCGTCTGAACATTTTGTGGAAGAGAACAGCTTTTGTCTCTGCCGGGTTTCGAATTCCAGATCGTCCAGACCGCACATACCCGGGCTCCACTTTCCCATGTATAAACGGATATTTAGATTCTATGACGACTCAGCGGTGGTGATGAACCTACCAGACTTCATTAATGAGTGCATACCTTAAATTATCATTACGTCTTGAGCGATTTTTTTGTTTAGCGAAATTCGGTGCTGGAGATCAGATACAATCCGTATCATAAGATTCATAGTTTTTGGGGCCAAATTAATTTCTACCCGCATTTCCTGCTCATCTTGACCAATTTAGGTGATATTTCGAATGCAGGATCTGCACTTGATGATGTTAAGCTATAGTGCGTTTCACGATAATGTGTACCTTAAATAATGTCACATTTTAATTAAAGGCCTAAATGAAGTTCTACCTGTAATTCTTATAACAAAACCAACTAGATACACTAATTTCTCGATTTTATTTTTGGAATGAAAATCTACATGTTTCGGACATTTCCTCTGTCCATCATCAGGTGTTTTTCACTGTACACACAGCAATGGTATATGTCACACAGGTTTGCTGACAGCTTGCGAGAAGGATCAGGACGTTCTATCCTGATCCTGCTCACAAGCTGTCAGCAAACCTGTATGATATATACCATTGCTGTGTGTACAGTGAAAAACACCTGATGATGGACAGAGGAAATGTCCGAAACATCTAGAGTTTCATTCCAAAAATAAAATTGAGAAATTAGTGCATTTAGGTGGTTTTATTATAAGAATTTATCACGATGTACGGTCACCTGAACATCAAATTTGTACCTGTGATACCCAAATCCAAACCGAGTTTGATGCAATTCGGTACTGCAGACACACACCCAGTGCCGTTATTCTTAATTGAGCTTCATGTAAATATGTTTACTAAAAGCCGTACTTTACATGTCAGCCTTCACGATTTCCCGGTGATATCTTCTACATTTTTTTCCGATTTGCATAAAAGTCGTTTTGGATGATCCACAACTAACGCGGTTGGACAATTGGGAGCCTCGTTACAAATCGTCTCAGTGCATGTCATACTTCACGTAGCGACTCAACTCATTTCGTATCGGTAATTCTGACGTTTTAAAGTAGGTAAATAATTTATGTATATCTGTCTGGTTTTTTTAACGGCTATCGCCGTCTTCCGGAAACCAAATGCCATTGCTTTCTGTCTCTCCATTGATCTGGTTCCAAATTTCTTGTTGTCATGGCTGCTTGTACTCCTTCCATCGACGTTTTTCTTGGACGTCCTCTTTTCCTTCTCTCCCGTGGTATCCAATCCAATCCAATTTTTTATATATAAATATAATTTATATTTATTGTGATAACATGAAACATTTAAATAACATGAAACATTTAAATAACATGAAACATTTAAATAACATGACAGTGCTTTGTTTTGACTACTGTTGAGAACGAGCTGGTATCTGGGAATTGGAACAGAGCAGGAAGTGCATTGTGATATCGAAGAATGAGAATATAGCCATTTTGTAGACAAGACAAAATTCGTTGACGTATCATCAGTGACGTTGCTAGGGGTGAAGAGTAATGCGGTCGAACCGGGTGGCAAAATGCAAGGAACGACAAATTGAATATTGTAAATTTAAACATAGAATGAGATCTGCTCTCAACAAATTTGAAATTATTGAGTCGCATGTAAGGAAATGACTCAAAAGATGAATACTTCCTCAAAGGCACAATTTTTGTTAGTAGTGGCCATTCTGATTATTCGCCTCTAGCGCCGTCACACCCATTTACTCCACTGCTTCTACCACTTACCAAGCGTAATTGAAAAGAAACACAGCTGACGATATAAACGTACGATAACGATGTCAATACTTAAAACTAAAAACACAATTCGTGGCGATTGTGTTTGTGTGTGCGGTCTGGCTGCCAAGCTCGTAAATGCCTTGTAAAAGAACATGTGCACCGATCAGTGTCAAGAGTGCATATACATGCTACATGCATCTGTCGTTGAGTTAATACTGCAAGTTACATTAAATAAAACACCCCGTTTTTTTTAAAGTTTCACTGATTTATAAACTACCATCAAACACGACCCTGTATTTATTATGTAACTTACTAAATACATAGTTGTGTTGATGGTTCTTTACTAATTAATTAATCAGTATTAAACCTTCGTCGTACTTTTAGAGTATATTACTGAAAAATCGCGAAAATGATCGCAAAATACAGGGTTGGATGATTTCTGCCATTATGACAACTTAAGTACCGCCATCTGATTCTTGTTTTATATAAGAGGCATTCATGAACGTCACGGGCACACTTTCCGCACTGCACTGTGCTGAAGTGTAGAAATATGTGTATCTAATAGTCGAGGTCCAATGTTGCTGAAACACAAACACAATTATGATATGGTATTTTTTCAACGTTGTAGCTAAAGGATTCTTCAGAAATACAACATGTAATGCGAAGTTTCTTGCTTCACCCCCAGGGCACAATGAGCCAATGGGGTGGGGGGCTAAAATAATAACACTAAAGTGTATTGAGAGTACATGAAAAGGAAGAATGAACAGCAAATCAAGTGATAATAAAGTGGAAATATTAAAATGTTAGTCCACAAGTCAATCTGTCGGAGTTTTGAATAACTGACGTGAAGTGCTGCGGCTAATAGTGACTCTGCTGCAGCAGACCAGACAACCAACCATACAGAGTTAAAAAATACCAGTGTCGCATAAATACAGTAAGTTCTCCTGATGATGGGCACATAGTTGCCCGAAACATGAAGAGAAATTGAAATAAATGTACTAAGAAGTAGTGTGCACCTAGTTGGCTTCATTTGAAAAAGACTATACAGGAATGCACGGTCAACAAAACATAAAATTGTGTTATTTTTTCCTTTCTGTTATAACATAGGATTGGTGTGTGGCTGTGTCTGTCCATACTGCGGCCTCGAATAGGTCTAATGATCCAGCCCCCTGATGAATTATAAGTAATGAACATTGGTTCGTTTAATTATGATTTGCGGGGAAATCCGAAGTTTTCGAAAAAAAATCTGCCACATTGCCACTTCATGCAAACAAATTCCATATACACTTTCCTGGGTTTGAACCTGGCCCTCTATAGTCAGAGAGCTGTGACACCAGAACTGTGGTATGGGCACGGTACGTATATGTCAATTTGTGTAACTAATTATTTAACGTATTGGAACTGGTTAATTTAAATATGGTTTTAACGTTCATTGGTGTGTAGCAGATAGGATTAAAATTTCCCGAGCGCTGAACAAATATACATATCTGTACTTCCCTGATTAAGAGGCTAATCAGTGGCTGTTACAGAACGGAAGCTCCAATTGTATATTAATTTTCTGTGGTTTAATAATGTAGGCCCGGAGTCAGTAAGATACAATCCTGTGTGACCCTGGAAAAGGAATACGACCTACAGACTGGCACACCTTTGTGATCAAAAACAAGCGCGCGCGTGTGTGTAAGTGCATAAAGGTAGAAGTTTAAATGTTACCGTTAAAGTGTGAAGTCTGCTATTTTATGAAGTACCTATTATTTCGCAAAGTAAAGGGGCAGTTAAAGTGTGTAATGAGGGCCATTCAGAACTTTGACTACTTATTCCACAGCACAATGAACCGACCCGAGTTAAAGCAGAGAATGAGGGAACATTCAAACACTTTACCCAGTTATTTAGCAGAATAACTGATTATTTCACACAGTAATTACTAGTTATGCAATGAAATAACTAATAATTTAATGAAATAGAGCGTTTTATAAAATAGCTAGATATTTTATGACAACTAGTGAAAGTGTCGAATGACCGTAATTGGAGCTACCCAAATTAATGCTAAGTACATTTACCATAAAAAATCACTGTATTTACCAAGAAATATGTTGCGATGGTAGGCAAACTTACCATTAATTTCGGAGTAATTTTGACTGATATGTTGCTTACCATTATTTTTTGTGACATAAATATGTTTTAAGGAGGTGATTATGAAAGCATAATGCTTACAGAAAACTTACAAAAATTCCAGGAACTCAAATTAGCGGTAAGTGTACTTACCACATAAAAACATGTGTTACGGTTTTAAGAATATTCATGATTCATTGTCGACTGTGGGACAGTAGATATACATGCCATTAATTTTATAGTAAAATTAATGGTAAACGTCCAACGCAAACACCCTGGAATTATTGCTATGTTAACCATTATTTCGGAATAACTTTGAGCGGTAAGTATACCTACCACTAATTCTTGAGCATTTGGAACATTAAGTATAGTTGCCAACATTTTTTTGTAATTTGAGGTAGCAAAACACTTGGGCTCTTTTTAAATTTTGTATGTTACATTTATTTGCATAAAGGTAAGTATACTTACCACAATTGTAAGCACTTACTACACAATAATAATATGTATACGTACAATACTTAAGCAAACACGACCATACTACAATGGACCAATATTATTGGTAAGTGTGCTTACCTTGTACCTAGACTCACATAAAACATTATTTATGTGATAAGTTCTTACTAATAATTGAGTGGTAAATTGACGTAAGTTTATGTAAAATATACGCTTTGAATGAAAATCAAGACATCAATTACGTATCTCATGATACATGTCCCTTATTCCAGTCTTTCATTAGCGTATATTCGTTATTCTATAGAACAAATAGTTAAAAGCGTTGAAAGGTCCCATATTCTCTGCATTAACTGGGGTCACCGGTTTATTCCATGAATAAATAGGCATTATGTGAGCTTATTGTTCAATGTGCCTAATTTTATCTTAATTCTACATTCTAGCTGCAATGTCTCCTTCTTATAAAATAAGGTGTTCTATGAAATAACGTAACTATAGGCCATAACGGTACAATTCAACATGCCAGTATGAATGGCATCAAAGGTTATAATCTTCTGGAACACTACGCCTTGTCGATTGGCAACAGTTAACGACGTCACGAAAGAACAACAATCAGGACTATCAGTGTACCCGGAATAGCATCCAAAGAGACTAGAATCTTCACCAAAACGACCGTCAGAACCCCAAAACTCATATAAAAATTATTTTACCTAGACCAACAAAATTAGACGCATTTCTTTTAGGTCAGCGCGTGAGACATTTACAGATCATATCGGCCTCATAATTTCTCACAAAACAACAACCGGGGAAAAAGACGAGTGATGAATCGGTACCTCAATTTGTTGCATTCCGTTACTTTCAGTATCAGATACTGATTTACCTTTACACTTGATACTGCACCTTTCGGTGCAGTATCAAGTGTAAAGGTAAATCAGTCCCATTACAGGCCCGAGGTGCCCAGAGGGTTCCAGGAAGTTAAGGTTCCCTTATTACGTGAAAATGGCCCAGAATGGTGGTAAGGTTGTCAGCCTTACGCACCGGCCGCCTTTACCCCCAGGAAATACTACTGGTGCTCATTTCTGTTAGAGGCTGAGTCGACCCCATGGCCATAGTGCGATCGGAGGGATTATGTCAATGAAAAATTCCAGTGACACAATCTGGAATCGAACCAGCGACCTTCCGATTTGTAGCGCAGCACCTTAACCACTGTGCTACCGCGTTCCCCCGAAGTATTAAGTGTAGTTTCTGGAATTGTGATGTTATTTTTTCCCTACTGAAGGTGAAATGCACTAATTATGCGTCATGTCATTTTATTTTTTTACTGTAAAAGGCATAAACAACTAACTCCACGTAGCAAAGTCCTTCTGGAGAAGCTAACAGGTTCTCAGCTAGTCAAGAAATTCTCCGAATTTGTTGGAACCCCAAGGTTCATTACCGCATTCACTACAGCCCGCAACCTGTCCCTATTCTGAGCCAGATCAGTCCAGTCCATTCCCCCATGCCACTTCTTCAAGATCCCTTTTAATATTATCATCCCATAAAAGGTGTAACCATATTTTAAAATATATAAATACATGAGTAGACGATCCTGATGGCCGTACAATCAAAGGCGTGGGTCTGCAGCCGCTTTATTGCTGGGACTGCGGGTTCAAATCCCGCTAACTGCATGGAATTCTATTGTGTTTGCAGTGTGTTGTGCAGGTAGCCACAATTGCGACGAGCTGATCACCCTCTTCATATGAGTCCTACCGGCTGCTTTCGTCGAATTGTGTGTGATCTAAGAACGTCAAGCGAGGCGGTCTAGGCCCGAGATGTTCTGTCGCGCTACCGACAAATGTATAGAAGGTTAAAACAATATAAAACACATTACATATAAAATGCAAAGCGAAAAAACAACAGTACGAGATACAACAGGTAAAAAACTCTTGATGTTAAAAATCAGTCGGTCGGGGTTTTACACGGAACAAACCAGTGTTTGTTCTGAGAGGTAGTTTTGAAAATTTTTTTCACTAGGTCTGTACAATACAATAAAGAATTAGATTCACGCTTCTTGTGCTCTATAGATGTGTCAAGAAACTTCGAAGTAATAAATCACTTTCATTTTTGACGGTACACCGGCATCCAGCCCCCAGAATCATGGAATGCCAAGTGCCTTTCAACGTCGCGTCAGGTTGCCCGCAGTAAAATTCCGCAACGTTCAGTTCAGAGGCCGTTAAATCGCACAGAAAATATTAATCTCTTATCGTACGTAATTCAAGTGACTGTACCCTTTATACATTTCGAATGCAATGTAATGCACGTATGGGTTTTCACACCTTGTCTTACAATGAGTGCGCTGTGAAGTTTCTGAAGAACGCGTTGCCTCCATCTTCTGCGTGACTGAATTTTTTCAGGTGGATACATCACAAAAACACATTATACTACACGGCGTGAAAAACCGGAAGACCTTAATTTAAGCAAAACCCGGTGTGAAAACCAGGAAAACGTTTATTTTTGGTGCGTGTAACAGCTTTTAGTTAAACAATATAAATACTTAGGGTCCATTATAAATGACACCAATACTATTGAAGAAGAGGTTAAGGAAAGGATAGCTCTTGGTATAAAGGAATACTATGCAAATATAAAGTTCTTCAAAAACAGATTAATCACTAAAGGTTCGAAATTAAAATTATATAGAACAGTAGTAAGACCAATAGTGACCTATGCATCATAAACATGAGAGCTGAAAGAAAATATAATTCAGAAACTGCTAGTCTTTGAGAGTGTTAAGAGGAATATTTGTGCCTACGAAAGAAAATCAAACATGGAAGATTAAAAACAATGAAGAATTGGACAACTGATAAAGCACGAAAATATAGTCAACTACATCAAAAGACCAGAGACTAAGCTGGTTCGGCCATATACAAAGAATGCCTGAAGCCAGAGCAGCTAAGAAGATATTTAAATGGAATACCTTAACCACGAGACCAAGAGGAAGACCCAAATACAGATGGGGGGACAACATCATACAGGACCTTGGTCAAATGATGATAAAAAATTGGTTAACCTGTGTTCAGGATAGAGCAAAGTGGAAGGATGTCGTTGAGAAGGCCAAAACCTCCAATTAAAGGAGGTTCAGCGCCTGAAGAAAAAGAAGTAGCAGTTTTTAAAACTTCAGTCCCCTTACTACTGTTTGTGGGGGGCCAGACTTTTCGCACCCGTCCTGACTTGCCCTCTGCCTACGCCGCCTCTCGTACGAGTGCCGGATCCCTCTGTCGCGATTACGTCGTCCGGGGCGTGGGGCTTACCACTCAACCCCATCTAGCGCCGAGGTTAAAGGAAGAGTAGCGCTACACCTCTACTCTACCAATGAGCCTTCCTGGCATGTTCTAGTGCGAACTTTAACCTTTTACCCTTACTTTCTACCTGTTTTTGATTGGTCTAATGAGCTTGTACATTGACGCGATGTACGGCAGAATCTACAGGTGACTGTTGCAGTCTGTTATAGAATATACGTCAGCAGTCATTCAACAGGGCTTTCAAATTCAGCTGTATTAAAAAAAGTTGAAGAAAATTCAGTAAATAATTATTAGAGGCACACTGTCAGTACTGTTTATTCAAAGACACTTTCTCAATTGTACAGAATCAACTCATCGTACTCAACACACACGTTTAGTCAGCAGAATGAGGACTCCTGAGAAAGTTTCATTCTCCTCCCAGCCTCACAAATTGTGCCCCGAATACCCTAATGAATTTTAACGTAATTTTTATGAACTTCTGGTTCATCTACACGGGAGACTCAGAGATAGGCAGAAAGTAACAATAATAATGTAAAGTGCTCCCTCCCCTTCACATATTCCAAATAATATTGTGTAAGCATCGCTCTTCTAACCGTGCTACATGCCTTGTCAATCGCATTTTCCTTGAATTATGTATATATGCTTGCATGCATGTATTATGAATGTATGTATGTATGTAAGCCTATGGATATGCGCGTATATACACACAGAAATATGTAATGCAAAAATACATATGGAACAAAAATGGTACAGTACAGTGTTTATTTCATGCAACAAATAATATTTGGTTCAGAACCCAAGAATCTATAAGCAAGCACTTGCACGCCTACTAATTCCCTTTACCACTGTTACTGTAACGCGTACCTGTGAAGGTTATTTAAGGTGATAGAACCATACATTTTGTACTCCTTCAGGGACGAACTTCCCCATTCGTAGCGCCTTTCTTTGTTTTGCCATTACGAACGGAATGAACCCTTGCATTTATTGCTTTGCAAAGTGTTCAAAAAGGCTCTAGCTCTAGAACTGCGCTCTTCTGGGTAATCATGCAGGGGGTATTGGTATTTTCTTACCGCGTTTCGGGACAACCTATCAGTCCCGGACCCCTGAAAATGAGACCGGAAAGTTACCCCGAAACTTCGGTAAGGAATTAACACTACTCGCTGCGCAATAACCCGGAATAGCGCAGTTTTCATCTATTTCGCGGCGGAAGCCTGAAATCAGGTGACAAACGTAAATTTCAGTGGTAATCGGATAGGTTCACCTGGTTTACCCAGACTAACCGCCAGAAACACGACGCGTTCGGCTGCCTGACGACATTGCTGGACGATTTCTGCATGGGTCACATTAGGTCCATTCGGCTGATATTGAGCTGCATTCCACCTTGTTCGATTAAACGTGGCAATAAAGACAGTAGTAATAACTGAGGATACTAAGCGACGGGATTGAGATATGTGGCACGGAATTGCGTAGGGCATTCTTGGTGTAATCCCCATTCCACTCTCAGGAGCGGTATGTCGGGAAAACTTGGTGTGGGGGGGGGGGGCGGGGGGGGGCTCCAGTAAAGACCAGGCCGTCCAATTAATAATCCTAAGTATGCGTCATCCGGG
>Ga0123352_10002630_pt1 | contig 25275 bp, 23 predicted proteins | sample TergutLab28metaG_FD_89700 | JGI IMG/M metagenome (GOLD analysis project Ga0123352, IMG submission 89700) | Labiotermes labralis P1 segment gut microbial communities from Petit-Saut dam, French Guiana - Lab288 P1 | ecosystem: Host-associated > Arthropoda: Insects > Digestive system > Gut ...
ATCCGCTATCTCTCGTACTGTCAATCTCCTGTTATTGTGAACAATTTTTCTAACTTTAGTAATCACTTCCTCGTTTCTCGATGTTGACGGTCGTCCCAAGTGGGGGTTGCTTTCAACGGAGGTTCTACCCTCTTTAAATCGACGGAACCAGCCAAACACTTGTGTATGACCCATTGCATCTTCACCGTATGCTTGCTGCAATAATTGATATGTTTCTATTGCGGTTTTTCCGATTTTAAAACAAAACTTGATGCAAATGCATTGTTCGGTACTTTCACACATCGTAAAAATTTCTACGACATAAATGCACGTGTTACTTCTGCGACCTACTGCAGCCAACTGAGCAAATTCAGCCACTTGCAACTTGTGTCATGAGTTGCTAAGACATGTATGAACATGTCAAGACTGGTTGAAAACACATCCCACCCCATGAACAACCACAACAATACTATCTGAACAAACCTCATATATAATTTATTGCCTAGTTTACTTTAAAAATTATGAATTTATCATACCATAATTATTTTACCTGTTTTTGCAAGTAGGGTCTCCTACAAGACATAAATAGCGAGTATTTGAAAACAGAGTATAGAAGAACGTCCCTTTCATATCCAATTCTATCATGGGCTTCATTATTAGGATCTCTGCTGTGAAACACCGAAACTGAAAATTGTATGGGGTCATTATTACTTGTATTGTAAATGTGAACTGCTTTATGATTACTGACCTCAGAGTTTGTACTGTGTAGTCTGAATACTGCAGTCAGATTCCTCAAATAGGCAGCAAGCACACCAGTAAACTCCCAGTCATGTACCCTTAAGTTTCATCTATCACAGTACCCTGCAAGAGTTTAATTCAGCTCACACCCTCACAGCCTGTTGCTTTAGTACCTATCTAATTTTACCATTACTTGTGTTTTCCATTTCATCTCCTGTTTGGCTTTGCCAGTACAGCTGTATGTACATACTTGGTTTGCCTATCCATGCTGTTAGTTTTAACCTTTTTTAGTTTAAGTATCCTAAACATGCTGAGTGACACTATTAATGTTGTATTCACCTTCTTGATCTGCCTTGATATTCATATGCTAAATAGAAAATAAAAACCTCTACTCAGATTTGGGTAAATGCTATATTTAAATATCTTCCCATGTACATATTACTTTAAATATTCTCCCAGATTCCTTGTGGAGAACTACAGTAATCTTTACAGGAGGAACGCAATCTGATGCTATTCACACGCTGATACAATAATAATTACTTGTCACTTTCAAGGATGTGTCTTGATCTATCTAAAAGAATATTTGCCACAATCAATAACTCCTCCCAAATAGAGTATAACTCTGTGGCTTGATGATGCAGGTTGGATTGATACATCTGTCAGTGCTCTGGATGGCAGTAGTCTGCACAAAAGGGGTGCACAAACTCTTTGCACCCATTGCTGGTGACCCTGGTTCTGACTCCTCCCTAAAAAAACAAATTTACTTAATACAACCAATATCTGGCAGACTCTCATTTTGATGGTTACATAATGAATGTGGAGAATGGTTAGCCCTGTTATGATGTGAAGCCCTTAGACTGAAGTTTTCCCACTGGTGGAATAATGTAAAATTCTTACGGGTGCCCATACATCAGAAATGTAGTCCTACACTTTCTTAAGTAAGCCAAGACCAGGGAGGTGCATCCACAGGTGGAGCCAGTTACCACAGACACAGCAAACTGCCTTGCCACTAATTGGGTTTTAGTACATTGCTTTTGATCATTTGCTTCCCATTTTCTTCTATCCTAGGACGACGACTTCATTCATTACAGAACCTAGACTTATTTCAGTGCAAATTAATGAAATCATCAATTTCTAGATTTAGACTGGCCTGTCCTTTCAAAATCTGTAAATTACACTCCACTCATCTCTGAAATACCCATTATGAATGAGGGAACAGAAAATTCCATGTCTTTTCACTGAAAATGACAGCTCTGAGATACAAACAATGTATGGAATTGACAACATGACTTCTTACCTGGCACTTTCTTGTTTAATGTAATCTTCACATGGGATGGATCCGCAAAATGGCGCGAGTATGATGTTCCTTTTGTCCAACTGGGCACAGAAGTCTGACCAATCCTTGCATTCTACAGTGTGAAGGTCCAGTTCTTTTGTTGCTCTGAACAGAGGAAAGGTAAAGTAAAAGGCAATCTTGTCTTCCCTGTGCAAACCATGTATTTACACGAAAACTCCATTAATCTGACTTACAAAAGGAGCAAAATTATCGAATATTGTGGATTATCAGATGGTACCTACACTGATGTACTCACCCCCTTCTAGTGCCGTGGTCATGGAAGAGTAGAGCTATACCTCTACCCACCCTCTGGGCCACACCGGGCCTGTAAAGGGATCACTTTACTTTACTTTACTTTACTTTACTTTACCTTACCTACACTGATATAAATTCTAATGGGATACTTGGGGCTATACAACCAATTGGAGGAGTACTCCATTTGTATAGCTCCTCCGTCTGCTGGTTCAGGGTCATCAGAGTACTCTTCTGTGTTTTATGGAGTTTTCATAGCTGAAGAAGTAGATGGAGTAGAAGAGAATAGGTCAAGAAATACCAAAATGGTTGAAGTACTGATACTCTTGGAGGCCTTTCTTAATGTGTTTCTGAGATCTGCCTGTTTCATTGATGAAGCTTTTTTCTGGTATAAAGCAACACTTCTGATCTTGGGACCACTGCCCTCAATTGTCAGATTATCAGGATTTGCAAATTACTGGACATTCATATTGAATTACAGGAATTTTGCTATATATTGTGGAGTAAAGATATGGCTGCAGCAATTCATAGCCATGGAACTAGATGCAGATGAGTGGTGTCATGGCCCAGCCATTTTATCACAAGAGAAAGACCCGATGTCACTCACTGAAGGGGATGCTGTGGGGGTTCCACAGCTGTGCTGGATACTGTGCCCTGCCAGGAATCAAACCTAGTTCTTTGGTTGTCCAGTCCACAGCCTAGTCACTATATGAAATTTGTGCCAGTTCCTCAGCACAGTAAAAATCCATTCATAATTACATACAGTCAGCACTTTGCAACATATAGCACTGAAAAGTATGAAGAGTGGAATGGAAGTAGGGAGGCATGTATCTCATATAAGAATCAAAGGAATAAATTTTTAACTACTCCATATATATCTCTAGAATCAACGTTGACTGAATGAAGACACAGATTTACTGCATAAAGTAATGAGCTTGAAACTGTTTGTAATTCATAAAATATTAATTAGATCAAAAACTGTTTCAAACGGATTTTCTATAGACAAATCTCATATATTTTATGTATCAGTTCTTAAATTTCATCATTCTGCCAATGATCCATACTTCATTCCTTTATCATCAGTATTGTACATTCTCAACAAGGGATACTGTTAAGTAAAGTGTTTTCCCTCTCTGTTTTTAATACAAGTTCTATTGAAAGAACTGGAACATACCAAAATGAGATGCATTTTAATATTCTGTGGTGCAGACTACTACTACACGAAATTTAGTCAGAATCTGTCAAACATGATTTCAGGCTACCCCCTGCAATGTAAACAAGATCTTCACTCTTCTGGGATTCTATGCAGTGTAGATTGGTAGATTGTTACTGACATTTTGGGACAACCTACTGGTCCCATCTTCCAGGGTCAAGCAGTCTCTTATCCTTGAAGATGTGACTGATACTTTGTTCTTAAATACTGGTAACAAACTATCATCCTTGCTGTGTAAAGTCCCAGAAGAGGGAAAATCTCATCTGTCAAGTGGTCTCAGATATGATCTATGCTGCCAGACACACACATGACCTTCCCATTACACTTTCACTTATTTTCTGCACTCTGTGCAGTGGGGTCACTGAAATGAATATCTATGTGGTTTTGAAAATGGGTCAATATTCATCCACTCCATTCATTCATTCTGTTGTCTGACTTATGACAGAACTACAGCCTCTACCAAAGTGAGTTCTCCATAGAATGCAATAGTGCTTCTTTCAATTTCCAGTATCCTCTCTTCTCCTTAAGGCCATCCAGTAGCTGCTTATGTCTTCTTCCTCATCTTCCCATTATTTCTATCCTTCCCTCCATCTTTCTTTTAATGTGTTTTAGAAAGCATTTTCTATGCAGGATGTGACCAATCCAATTAGCCTCCCTGTTTTTTAATGTATGGAGATTATATTCCTCTCCTCCTTGACTCTATGTAATACTTCTTCATTTCTCACATTATTGGTCCAGCTGATCTTCTCTATCCTTTTCCAGCATCACATTTCAAAACTTTACATGCATTTCTGATCTATTTTCTGAAGCATCAAAGTTTCAGCACCATAAAAACTGTGCTCCAGATGTAGCAATTTACTAGTTTCTTCCTTAAATTTAAGTTTAATTTGTTGATGAAAAGAGTTTTCTTCTTGTTGAATGGTACTTTTGACATGGCAGTGGGTCAAGATATGAACATCATAAAAATAGTTCATCCCTTTGTATGGTGGAATAAATCATAAGTGTTACGAAGTAACTACATAGTCAGGAGCTGCTGGTTATTCAGATGACCACAAAAAATAACTTGCTATTATACAACCAAGATGCATACTCACTTCTCCAGCATGTTATGGTGGATGGTTTCCAGCAGGTGCAAAATGTCATTTACTGCTGTGTCTCGCTGCAATGTGAGCTTCTCTCCAGTGTCTCTTCGTATGGCCACCACTTGTTTCTGTTTCATGTCTTTTGGACCCAACTCTATTCGGATTGGTACACCCTGCGTAAAAAAAAAAAAAAAAAATTGTTGCACTTCTGAGTGGTAGAATGAAATGCTCCTGGCATATCATGTTTATCAGTTGGTGTGACAATTGAACATACTAAAACTTACAAGCTGGACTACACACAGAAGAAACTACAATGCATAATTCAAGGTTATCACAACATTCTGATAAACACTTAGGTTTTCTGGGATATGACACCACATTGACTGGTAGTAAGTTACAAACGTTGTGGATATGCTCAGTGCCTGCAACTTCTGGGTACTCAAAGAAGTCCATGAAGAGCAAAAATACATATACCTGAGCGACAGGTTAAAAACATGTAGTTTTGATTGCCTAAGAGCTGGTGCAAAACAACAGTGTATTTTCTTAGTCTATGCTATACTGAAATCTGAATAAAAATGAACTTCCCTTATTGGAAAATACATTATATCACATCCTCAGAATACAGAGTGAACACCAATGTAAAACCAGAGAACTACCCAGTGAAATAAGAGGGACACTGACAGCAGAATCATATTTGGTTTGGCTATCAAATTCCAGAGAAAGGCATTCCTTACAAAAATAAGTAAGAATATTAACTGGAATTATTTAGACAAAACCACTGTTGCTATACCAGAATGACCCAGAAGCAATGATTCCTAATGCAGGCTGGATAGGCTACAGGGCCAGTCGGTGCACTTTCTAAGAAAAGCTGCTCCCCCTGCTGGGAATCAAGGCATGATCCTCAGTTGTCCAGGTCAAAACCTAACTTCTGTCATGTCTGAGCCAGCCCGGTTTATCATCATCTTAAATGTGTTCCACTGTATTATGGAAAACATGGAATGCCGAAGTACATAAATGTTTCTTACCTTAAGTTCCCAATGGTTGAATTTCCACCCTGGAGAGTAGTTATCCCGGTAGTCACTCTTGACTCTGATCCCTGCAGCCTTCAGAGCTGCCTCAAATTCTGCACAGGATCCAATCAGAGCTTTCCGATCAGTATCCTTCATACTTGCTGTTATGCCGCATGGCACAATTATCACCTGAAAGTTTGAGCCTTATCATATTACAACTGAAGCACTTGGTCACAAATGAACCTATGACCAAACAGAAATCAGGATACCAAGATTAGAAGATGCCCAGTTGTAACCCTTCAGCAAATAGCTCCCCTCAGACTTTTTATGGTTCTTCCTGAGCCACTCTAGGCAAGTACTAGGATAATTTGTGTCATGACTACATTTATAGCCTTCCCAACTTTTCATAATTGCCATATTCAACACTAATTGAGTTCACAAGGCAACAAAACTGTATACAGCAGTCACTGAGATACTGCCAGTTACTGATCCAGCCAAGAAATTCCCAACATTTTATAGAACCTTAATGTCTATTAACGTGCTAACAAAGAGTTTTGCGCCATCTGAATTCAGTCCACCACATCCGATCTCTTTAAGCTGCATCTTCCAATTTTTAAGCCTAGCTTTACAAAGTGGTTGCTTCCTTTCCTATTTTCAAACCAAAATTTTGTATTCACTTCTCATTACTGTGGTGTTCACCCAGCTTTGTCCCTGATTTGATCACCCTAATAATATGTGCACTGTAAAATTATGAACCTCCTTTATCTAGTTTTCTCTAAGTTCTGTTGTGTCCTCTCCCTGAGGTCCAAGTATTCTCCTTAGTTCCCCATTTTCAAACACCACCAATCTGTGTTTGTCTATTAAATTAACTTTTCCATGAACAGCACCTAACTAGTATTTTTTAACCCAATAATCATACCTGGAAGCATGCAACTCTTGGGGGCAACACCAGTCCTTTGTTGTCTGCATGTATCATTATCATCACACCTACAGGAGAAACAAAGTCACCATTGGCTACTGTACTTTTTATTCTGTGACGATCTACTGAGAGACTGAAAACATGACGAAGAGACCAGGTGAAATGGAATATGGAAAGGACATAATCAACCAGACACACAGGAAAGACTGCAGGAAGACAGAAGACAGCCTAAATCAAACTGTGAAATTAAGGAGTGGAAATAACTATGAATGATGAAGGGATGTTTCTTTACCTGCTGCCATACAGATTTGCATTAAACAACAGAAGAGACAATTTCAAGTACTGTCAACTGGTTGACAATGGAGATGTGATAACAGCAACTAAAACAGAAAGTTTCACTCTGAAACTAAAGACCAGGAAATGACAGAAGATGCATTATCATTTATAAGTACAGCATACAGATCCATAATTATTAGTTCAAAAAATGATACAAGTTTTGTTGCAAGTGGCAAAAAGTTTACAACTGAAGCATTTCCACAACAGTCTGATTTTCCTTCGGAGAGAATTTATCTATGGACTATGCTCACAGAATACTGTGAACAGTAAGTGGTCTGCCGAACACATGATCTTGATTGGGTGTGTTGTAGCAGGATGGGAATGGGGGGGAGAGGGGGGGTTACATTGTCCAGATTACTTTTCTAATAGTTCTTTGTTGTAATAAACTAGAATTATCACACTTCTTGGATATTAACCGTTACACAGAGAGTATATTTCTCTGGTCCCTGAGCACTGTAGCTGCTGTGAAGTATTACTGCATAGGAATAGTTCATCCATCAGGAATTTGCTATCTATTCTTCTGCAATTCAGTGCACATTATTTTACAGAAGAATCTTGAGGTGTCAAGCTCCTGCTTCTAAGCAGGCCTAGCACCATCTGAAAATGTCTCAACATATGACAGGGAAATTTTAGCAGTAAACACCGTCTTGTAATGTTCCCAGCAATTGATAATCACCAAGTTCTAAACTGGAGGTTTGGGAGGCCATAATCCGTAGGATGTCAACTGTTCACTGAAGACTCCTTCTAGTACAGTGACTGAGAAACAGTTGCATGGGCTGTAGCAGTGTCCTATGTGAAGTAACCACACATTTTCTTCTGTTAATTCCTTAAAGAATGATGTCAGAACTAATTTACAGTAATTTAATGGTCACAATTTAGTCTTTACTCTATAAACTCATGGGCCCTATAATTTTGTGTGCACTGACCGTATGCCAGACTTTAACATCATTAAAACAAACTTCTTGAATTACATGAAAAATTTCAAAACACCATTCTCCATTACTTTGGTTAATTACATTTTGACTCAATATAAACTAAGGCCAACTCAAGTTTCTGATCAAGAATCCTTATCCTGACTGCCTTGTCAAAGCCATGGAAAAAAACATGGAAGTAACACTGATTCATATTGAAAGTAATTTTTCCAGCTTATGGAAGAGCAGTTATGTAAGCTGGAGACTATTACATTAGTTTCCCTAAAAATAACTACATGCAATACATAAACATGCTGAATGCATTCTCTTTCTCTGAACCTGAGGCAGGTACAGTTTCTGACTGAGCTCTACAGCTCTGTTTCCCATATAAAGTTGAGTCCAAAATTTATGCCCAAGCGAAATGTCCCCCACCATTCAATGGATAGGGGGATGGGTGGATCTCATAGTCAGTGGTGGGCAAAAAAAATGGCAAGACTGTGGGTAACTAAATTTTGTCAAGTGACAAGTGTATTCCAAGAGCCCTGTTCGTAGTTTTGAAGTTTAAGTTATTCCCTCAAGGTCATTACCATAACAAATATTGTGTAGGAGGAAATTTATACACCTATGTAAATTCTTATTAAGTGTTACCAATGTTTATCTTATATTTCTGCACCCAGCAAGATACAGACAAAATTGCCTTGGAACATACCAATAGTTCGGGTTGTGAGTCCCCATGAATTTTGGTAAACATATTTTTTCTCCCGAGTTTCAGGGTCTTCATATACAATTTCAAACATTCTAGAGAAATTCTGCCCTAGATGGTGTGAGGTTGCTCCCTGGATGGCCCTCCCACTTGCTGCCACATAGGCTTCAACAGTAGTTGTGAAGTTTCCACCAGCAAATTTCTCTTTCTCTGTTTTGCGACCCTTAATCACTGGAATGGCCAACAGATCCGTGTAGATTCTGGCATACAAATCTGTGGAAAGACAGACACATGCATATTTGCATTTATTCATTTTACAGACACTAGTCCAGTGGATGTCCCATCGAAATCAGTTTGTGGTAGTGTGCGATTCCCCTTAGAAATATGAAAAAACGGGCACTGACTTTGTCTGTTACAGAAATGCATGAAAATAAAGTTCGTTCACTCACACTTACAGAAAGTATTTACATGATCACTATGTGGACTGGACTCATCCAGTTCATGATAATGAAATGTGAACATGACAATGAACCTTCAGGTTCTATAAAAATAGGGAGCTTTTTGATGAACTATCAATTACTTAAGGAATAATCAGAACTATGGAGTTAAAATGCACTTACAATGGAAGGTTCATAAAAGGAAAAGTGAATAATTTTGAACTAAAAACTACAACTTAATCCATGCCTATTGATAAGTATGACTCCTACAGTAAATGAAGATTGAACCAAACTGGTTTTTATAAAATTTCTGAATGGAAAGAAGAGGGCGGATGCCAAGATAAAATTAAGATCCATAATGTTCACTGCACAGTTTTAAATGAGGTGCATGCTCGAAATGAAATAGTCTTTGGAGTGACATCCATACCATTCTTAACAGCAGACCTGCAGGGACCAAAATTAAGTTCTCCATGCAATTTTTGGTCTAAACTATCAATTTCAGATTGCAGTGAATATGCTGAGTAGTGATGGAAACAAAACTTAAAGAGAAACACATTAATCTCTTTAATGTATTACACGAATTGGGGCCAATATTCATTGGATCTTTTTGTCACCAACATCCTGAGTTTCATTATATGCAATAAGCATAGTTCTGGTCATGTGCTTTCCCACTTGCAGTAATGACATATGAGTATAAACTTTACCCAAAATAACATAGACCTCCTCTTCCGCCTCCTCAAGTGTTGCGTGAGCTGTGTGTCCTTCCTGCCACAGGAACTCTCGTGTCCGCAGGAAGGGTTGAGGATGTTTGAATTCCCACCTCTACAATATGAGTCCAAACCAAACATCAGAAAGGGAATGAAAGCAGCTTTGGGCAACTAGGGTTCTACATTAACGCAGTTACATCCAAAATTACCCTCTAAAGACAAGATTATAAATGAAAAAGGAAATACAACATGGACATAACAAATGTCATGCCTTGATGAAATATTTACCACAACGTTATTCCACTGGTTGAGTTTGATGGGTAAGTCACGATAGGACTGGACCCACTTGGCGTATGCTGGATACATCACAGTTTCGCTGGTTGGACGAACAGCTATGGGCTCAGCAAGATCCGTGTCACCAGACTTGGTCACCCAAGCCACCTGAAACCCCAAAGTCACAATTGCAGGCCTGTCCTTTTCTTTCTCTGGTACTTGGGAGTTTTCCTTCTACTTAAAATTAAAACTGCAATATACACATGTGACATAAAATCAAACAAGTAAAAGCCAGGTACTTTTGTAACCAGAGAGCATAAAGACTGTATTCAGTGAATTAAAAGCTGAGCAAGTAAAAATATGTTATGTGGTCGGAGCAACGGACTGGTGATACATAAATGCTGCGTTGTGTTAAAGTTACAAGAAAAAACAGGCACCAAGTGACTTCCACGTAACAGTGCAATTTCATGTAATAGTTCCATCACAGTAACACAGACAAAACTGTACATCAAATTTATACCTCAAAAGATCTACAAATTTTGTTCCTTTATTTTTCATAATAGTAAATGTCTGAAGACATGTACTTATGAACTACTGGTACAGCGCATCACTAACTTTCAGTCAACTCTAACAGCCTACTACTTGACACAACCTTCAGGAAAATTCAGCCCAATTTTGAGGCCTATGAAAAGTTTAATAAAATAAAAAACCTCACAGTGAAGAGTTCTTAGTCCTATGCCCAACAGACAATGTGCAGAAACACCTCTAATCAGCTTTCCCCGATAGCCGGTTCAAACATGTTCTCAGCTACCTTCCATATGTGAATGCCATCTTGACAACAACCTGGCAATACATCATACTGAACCTGTGGGTTATACTATCAGAGTATTATGAGCATGGTTTAGGTAATTAGCCGTTAGTGAATCAGTGCTATTCACCTCAGGTGAGAAGTCTGCAATATGTGTCTTTTCTTTCTCCAGCATTGTCCGTGAAACAAACAGTGGAAAATAGCAGTTCTCTACACCTAGTTTCTTGATCTCAGGATCCATAAAGTTCTTGATGGCTTCCCAAATGGCAAATGACCATGGTCTCAGAATGTAGCAGCCACTCACATCATAATATTCTATCAGTTCAGATTTAGTCAGCACCTGAAACAGTAAAATATTCTCCACCTTGATATAAAAGAAGCCAATCTTAGCTTCAAAACTGGGTGTTCATACATGAAAGTAATTGGAAAGGGTAATTAGAAGGGCATGTCTATATTAATGCCCAGAGTGACTTGATAAATTCTACCTACTTTTTTATATGGGTATGAAACTTAGTATCCCATTCTACATGAACACAGATGCAGAACATCCAGAACAACATGGTATGGAGAATGGAATTAGATGAGCATGTCAAGACAGAAGGCCACTTGGGATGACACAATACTAAAATGTATTTTACTGAAATACAATGTGAAGGGATTGAATGGAATGTCGTGATGAACGTACCCTTCAACAGACAGTGCTCAAATGCAGGATATTTCCTGGCCTGTTTTTCTTGATATTTTTAAACATCTGACCTTTATTATTTCAATTTAAAACTAGAAGCCTCAAACAAAAACTGCATTTTTATGAATAAAGCTATTCACTAGTGAATGAAGGTTTAAAACTGACTACATTACTATACATGACTGTGCTCCTTCAAAATAATGGGCATGGAATTGGATAATAAAAATATTTTTTCACTTCTTAAGACGTGACAACTCAGAACAGCTTTCTAACTGCATGGGGTATCAAAATGACCTGTACGGCCTTCCCCGCTGACCCTTGTGCTTGACTGGAAAGTCTATAAGTTTACTTTGCCTGGCATGACTAATGAGCAGGCCATCTGTTTCAAGGAACCACATTAATCTCACAGCAAACACTGGTCACTTCATTACTCCAAATTCTACTATAGGACTTGTCCTGCATAAGGAATAAAAAGATGGATAAGTAATTTGTACCATTTGTGACATGTAACTTTAAACTAGTGAGTGCTTTGAATTTTACGGTATCAAATGTGAGCTGTAATTTGGTATGAACAGGAGATGCTAGTTTTTGAAATCATTGAACTACCTCACAAAACAGGAATGTAAGAAAGATTTGTTCTGCTGTATCCCACAGCACATGACTGAATAACTCAGAAGAACCACTGCATAGATTAGATGGTGTCTACTTTAATTTAAAGACCAGGGTGTGGTGAGACAGGACAATGATGATTAAGGTTACGTACAGGAATTTTTATATCATCGCATTAACTGCCATTTTTTCAAGTTGTCTGTTTGTGATGGACAACTGAATATGATTCTAATACCTGTGAATACCAATCAGCTAGGTTTTCTTCCTTCTTTGCTTCCAGACCAAGACGAGTCTGTTTCTTCAAACCACTCTGGCTTTCATCCTTCTGAACCTACAGAAACACAGCACACATTAATTTTTCCTTTACGGCACCAAACAAAATATGCAAATCCACTGCAACAACTTACAGCTACCTCAGGCTGCTTCTTGGCTGGAGTTGTCCCTTCTTTCTTACTCGGAGTCTTGCCACCTTGTGTTGGGAAATCAGTACCAGTCAGCTTCCGGTACTGTGCTTTTAGATCCAATAGTTGCTTTACCCCTGCATCCACTGCATTCTGTAAAAAACAATTTATTATTTAGCTGACAAGTTTATAGGTCAGTGTTACGCAAAGGAGATGACCTGTAAAGATGTTAATGACAGAGGCACCAATAATACTGGAATTCCATTTCCACAGGATTTAGCTGTGACAGCTCATGGCCATCGTGATTACTGTGGTTAACAGCGTTACAGATCATCCAGTATTTCAGGCATCTCTATCTTTCTGCCTTGTCTACAGTCCTCTGACACATGCAATTTGTCCATCTTCCCTTCCCTGCTTGCTGGCAGTTTACCCACATGTCCACACTAAGTGTATCTTCATTGTGTTTAGAATCATGACAGTACACATTGGGTTGACTACTGGTAGCTAGTCAGCATATGCATTCATGTACCCAGAAGGTTTGTAGCACTCTAAATCCCCTACAGTTTTACATTGCAACTAATTAACAGATTTTATTGAGTGCTGTATCAGGTCAGTCCCAATCATTATTGGGTATACTGATTAGGCTGCTTTGCTGATTTATAAATATTCCTTTCATTAACCTTCCCACAAGTAACATGTAGTGTCAAACCACACCCAGGATACACTAACAGTCTGAAAACCACACTTAGTACATATAGCTTACCAGAATAATTAAAAAATAATACCAAAAGCATGCTAACCTTGTCTGCTCCACTAGACTTCAACTGCCTCACTACGTTTCCTTGATCTGTAATTTTCAGAGTCAGATCAGCAATTTCATTATCTTGTGGTCTTCCTTTCTGATCTGTCACTGCCATGACAGGTTTCTGTTCATTTGGCACAGGCTTCCACTCTGTTCCTGTCACACTTTTGTACTCCCCTTTCAGAGCTAACAGTGTTTTCAATTCAGCATCTACAATTTCTTTTGCAGCCTGTTCAGATTTCAGTTTTCTAACTAAATTCCCTTGTTCAATTATCTTACAAGACAGCTGGTCTCCTGACATTTCTCCAGATGCAGTATTCACTGTGGTTGGTTGCAAACCCAAATGCCACTCTTCCCCAGTGACAGACTTAAATTCAGACTTCAAAGCAAGGAGCACTTTCACTTCAGAATCAATAACAGCCTTGGCTGCCTTTTCAGACTTCAGCTGTCGAACTTTATCACCTTGCTCAGATATTTTGGAAAGAAGTTTATCCCTGTCGTTCGGTTTAGAAGATTTCACTGGTATTGGTGCACTTGGTTCCCAGTCTGTTCCAGTTCCAGTTTTAAATTCAGCCTTCAATTCAAGGAGAGTTTTAACTTCTAAGTCAATTGTATCCTAAAACACGAAATACAGAAACTTATGTAACAAATGCTATATGTTTAGGACAAGAGAAAGGGCTATATGTAATGAGTTCTACCCATTTTTAAGACAACCCTAAAAGGAGTGGTTTAAAAGGGTATTTCCCCCAGAAACTAATTTTCACACAGCAACACAGTAATCTTCATGCACAATTTTCTACTGTCTCTAAATATCTGTCAAATTTTCTGCCCTGATACAGAATCTGTTATGTGCACAACATGACTTCATATTCCCAGACATTCATTAATATACACTCTTGTGCCCTCCGTTATTTAATAATCTGCCCTCACCCCTCCTTTTTTTTTTTGGGGTAGAAGTTACAGTTCACCAAAATTTTACACATTATATGTGCATACATAAGCTAACTTATCCACTTATTTTTGATGGTTCAACACACAAATACCAAGTACTGTTTAAGGTATTTTAATAATTTTCCCCACCATATAAAACTGAAATACATTTCCATATCTCACATGTTTAGGCTATTAAGCAATCCTAAGGCACTATTTGGTTTACCTCGGAAGGTTTGACATGCGATCATAAAAATGTTAAAATATATCATTTATAAAATCAGTATTGTACTATTTACATCATTTAAGTTCCTTACTGTACAGCCCTTCTTATTATATCATGATGTTACTGCCATAAATATTTATTATTAAGATGTGTTAAGTTACCCAGTGAGATCAAAACAGTTTTCATTTTCTTTGGTGTCTATTATATTTTGGACATCATGTAATCCACTTCTAACTCGCATATTCACAGCTTCATTGCCTTCCCATCAAAGCCCTGAGCTCAAAATGTTAACTGACAGGCAAAGGGTAAAAGAATTTGTTCAAATGAGATGTCACGAAGTTCTGTTAGTCACCTTAGATGCTTTCTGTGCCTTAAGTTCTTGTACCCTGTCACCTTGCTGGGTTATTAGGGCATTAAGTGTTTCAGCAGAGCGAGCAGATACGGATGTTGATGGAACAGGCGCTCCTGGCTTCCAGTCGATGCCCGTTGCACCTTTGAAGTCAGACTTCAACGTCAATAGCTTTTTGACTTCGGTATCAATTACATCCTGAAACAAATTACACACATGCCTGAAATTTCTTGGTCCTCTAAGTTGACTAAATAACTGTCCTGCCAGTCTTTCAAAGGTGTCATTTTAACACCAAGAATACTTTGTGTTCTCAGAAAGTATCACATCACAAACATGTTTTCTATCATGCATTTAGAGCTGAAATGTTTCCAGTATTGAAAACATAACCTCCATATATACAGGGTCTACCTGTGTATAAAACTGCATATGATAGAAATATTTCAATATCCAACAACAAAACAAAACAACACTAAATTCTAACATGATTAGATACACACCCACTTCAGCCCAGTTACCTCTGTACAGTAATTCTTTAAGCTGTTTATAGGTTTTCACTTTCTGTGACAGGTCAGAAAAGTATAAATTTATTATTAATGTTTAGCAGAACAAGTGCAAACTACATCACAAATTAACATCCTCTCCTCAACTACAGACTGCGTTCACACATAGGCACGCAAAATGAAGGGACGTTTTAAAAGAGAGATGAGTTGGAACGAAATTTGTTGCCAACCTCATCACTAATAAACTACACACTGTTAACTTCATCACAAATACAAATTCCACTATTGCCTGCTTTGTTAAAAATAAGCCACACATTCCACATTTTGCTTATTCTTTTTAAAAAGGTGCATGGGGTATTTGAGGATATATAGTGCCAGATATGGTTCACTATTTTATATCCAGAGTCTGTTGTCAAGTCTATTTACATACCACTTTTGTGGTCAGAGACTAAGTGGCATCCTTACTTACTCCATGGTGCAGAGTCCTTCCTGAGAATGTAACTGGTTTGCAGCTAGTCAAGAAATTCCCTGCATTTTATGGAACCCGAATGTTCATTACCACGCTCACAAGCCTCCGCCACCCGTCCCTATCCTAGGCCAGCCCAATCCAGTCCATATACCCACATCCCACCTCCTGGAAATCCATCCTAATATTATCCACCCATCTACACCTAGGTCTTCCCAGTGGTCTCTTTCCTTCCAGTTTCCCCACCAAGACCCTATACACCCCCTCTCCTCACCCATACGCGCCACATGCCAAGCCCATCTCATTCTTCTAGATGTTATCACCCGCACAATATTGGGTGAGGAGTACCCTATATACCTAAATTCTGATACCTGTTCAATAATTTTATATTATTTTTTTTTTAATCCTAGAATATGTCACACAAATGATGACAATGATTTTAAGCCTCCTATTATCATTCTATGAATTTATGTAAATTCAATTCTGTAATTCAGTACCTTGGATGCCTTTTCACTCTTCAGTTTCCTGACCACATCACCTTGCTGCACAATCAGTTCATTCAGTCTGCTTGCATCAGATGGAACGGAGCAAACCTCTTCCTGAGGAGACTTCTCTGCTGATTTTCCTTTTGCTGATTGACCTCTCTGATGGAGAGATAATGCCATTTATCAGTCAGGAATTTATAAATGTATTATCAGTGTCAGAAAGAAGTATTAGTAACAGTGAACAGTATTATGCCATCAAGACCAAGTGCTGCCAATACTAAAGATTCAGGTAAGTAGGTGAGTGTGTCTTTATCAACTGCTACGATCACAGAGTAGTAAATAAAGTACAGTAATAAATTTTGAATGCTAATGTGCAAGGGAAAAGAAGCTCAGCTCAGGACAACCTATTGGTTCCAACCTCTGTTCCTGTTCTTATAATAAAACCAACGAGATGCATTAATTTATCAAATTTATTTTTGGAATAGAACTCTACATGTTTCGGACAGGTTTTCTGTCCATCATCAGGGGTCTAGTACTGTATACACAGCAATAGGTACATGCCACTTAGTACTACACTCCTGATGATGGGTGGAAAACCTGTCCGAAAAATGTAGAGTTCCATTCCAAAAATAAATTTCAGAAATTAGTGCATCTTGTTGGTTTTATTATAAGACTATACATGATGCACTGTCCTCTGAATGTCAAATTCTGGTCCTGAAATGTCAGTAAGGAATTACCACTACTCGCTGTGTAATAACCCGGGAGAACGCAGGTCTCAGGAGTTCCACAATTTGAACTATTCAGTAATTTATACTTTGGTAAGCAAATCAAGCCCATGAGCCCCCATCTGCCTCCCCTGGTGGCAGATGGGGGAAAGCTCACCAGATGTGGTGGTACCGGGGAAATAAAATACCCATGTCAGACCAAAACTAGCACTGCTGCCTTGCAGTCTGATACTGGCATATCAAGCACTGGAGGAAGAAAACCTTGATCAAAAATCACCTGATCCTCCAGGTTGGGGGTTGATGCAGCAGGCCAGACCCCTGCTCATCGGAAAAAGAAAATTGCTAAAAAGCTCACTGGAAATACTCTGGGTAGATGCAACCTACAACGACATAAGCTATGTAAGAGGATTATATGATTAGGCACGCTGAATGTACAAGGAATAAGAAATAAGACAGGAGGAATTATAAAGGGTTTGGAAGAAAAAAGGAAATGGAGTAGAAATACTAGGACCTTACTGACACTTTTATAGTGGAGTTTCAAAAGAAAAAATAGAAAAGTGAGGAGTATCTATTTTAGTTAAAAAGAGATATAAGATATACATTATGACTTGGGAGGCAATAAATGGAAATATGATAAGGTTACATATGAATTTATTTGGGAAGAAGTTATGCATTTTAGGAATTTATGCAATAAGTGATGATGAAAATGCTTAAGTAAAAGATTTTTTTTGGGAAATTAAATGAAGTAATATTTAAAATAGGAAACTCCAGGGAAATTTTAATTGCAGGAGATTTTAACAGTAGAAGAGGGAAAAAAATTAATAACCTGGTTGTGGGTCCATTTGGAGTAGTAGTAATAAACGATAATGATGATAAATTGATAGATATATGTGAACAAAGTTCATTAAAAATTTTGAATGGATATTTTAAACACAAGAGGATACATCAGTACACATGGCACCAGGATACACATGAACTAAGATTTATAATAGATTACATTATTGCCAGACAAAATTCAGGTTTAAAATTTCAAGATATAAAAGTATTTAGAGGAATGACTGTTGGAAGTGACCATTACTTAGTGAAGGCAATAATTTTGTTTTCATATGGGAAAAACAATGTAAATGAATCAAGAGAAAACATAACAGAGTGTGCATTAGAATTATTACAATTACCATTATATAATATAGATAGTTTAAGGGATGAAAGTACAAGTTTTTTATATAGGAAGAGATTAGATAAGAAACTTGTAGAGAATAATCTTGAAAGTACAGAAGAATGTTACCATCATCTTGTTAAATGCATTCACCAAGCAGCATAAGAAGAATTAAATACAGAAAATTTTGAGAAGTAAAACTAAGCCATTTCATTACTGGACTGAAGAAATTGGACAATTGGTAAAAGAAAAAAAAGGAAAATATTTGAAATGAATTAGCTCCAAAGACCCACAGGACAGGATAGAGCTTACAAGGATGCAAGGAATAATTAGAAAAATGATAAAAGAAGAGAAAAATAAAAGCTGGGAAAAGACATGTTCTACAGTAGAAAGCTACTTGGGTGGTAAATGAAACACAGAAGCATGGAGAATAATGAAGAACTTAAGGAAAAATGAAAATGGAGGACAATGTTTTAACCCCATACCTATTGGCAAATGGGAAACATATTTTAAAGGACTTTTAATAGGGAATGCTATTTGAGAGAACAAGAGACTGAATTACAAGGTATGAATGAGATAGGAATGGATAAAATTAATTTAGATATAGAAATAGTTAAAATGAGAGTTAAGTCCTTAAAAAGTAATACATCATGTGGAGTTGGAGGAGTATCTAAAATCAGGAACTGAGAAGTTACATGAGCTATTAAGAAATTTTTTAATGCTGCTTAAATGGTGATGAAATTCCCAATGATTGGAAAATAGGACATATTTTCAGCTATTTATAAAAAAGGAAAGAAGGATGAATATGAAAACTATAGAGGAATTACAGTATTGAATATTTTTAGTCGATTACATGGAAAAACTATAAAACATTCTTTGGAACAGGAATTCTCCCAGATAGAAACAGAAGAACAAGCAGGATTTAGCGTGGGTCGATCCACAATTGACCATATATTTTGTTTAAAGCAACTGATAGAGAATATATGGCTGTTGATCAACCACTACATTTACTATTTGTAGATTTAGGGAAAGCATATGACAGTGTGCCTCTGAAAAACTAATGGAAAGCATTAGAACACTACAATATTAGTAATAGCATTATTAGGGCAATAAAGAGATTGCATGAAAACTCTTTTTCCAAAATTAAAATAGGGAAACAACTTTCTTCAGGATTTTATATAACAAAAGGACTACGACAAGGATGTAGTTTATCGCCCACTTTATTTAAAATATATATTCAGAAGGCTTTAGAAAATTGGCAGAAATGTGCAAAGATGGGATTGGAGATTTAGGATACGACAATATATTCAATGCTATTTGCAGATGACCAATTACTAATTGTACAAGATTACAAGGATTTAGAATACATGACAAGGAAACTAATAGATGAGTATGAGTTGTGGGGCTTGAAACTAAATGTTAAAAAAACTAAATATATGGCCATAGGAGACAGATCAAGAGATTTACAACTAGAAGACAGGAAGGGGATAATAAGTCATGTAAATAAATATACTTATTTGGGGGTAAGAATAACCGTATGGAAATCATGAGCCAGAAATTAACGGTAGAATTAACAGAGGACGAGCAGCTATAACAAAGCTAAACAGCATTTTGTGGGACCGTGATGTGACCCCCAAAACAAAGACTCACATTTATCATACAGTAGTTTAAAGTACAATTACATATGCAGCAGAAACATGGCGTTTAAAAGCAAAAACGGTAGCAAAACTCAATTCCACAGAAATGGACTTTTGGTGATGCTCAGCTTGAATTTCCAGGAAGGACAAAATTAGGAATACTATTATTAAACAAAGAATGAATGTAGTAAGATCCCTTTTAGATGATATTAATACCAAACAACTTCAGTGGTATGGACATGTTCAAAGAATGGAAGAGGAGAGATTGCCAAAAGAAGTTATGAAATGGCATCCACCAGGAAGGAGAAAAAAACAAGGTAGACCTAAACTTACCTGGGCAGAAGGGATTAGAGGACTGATGGGAGAAAAGGGATTAATGGAAGAAGAATGGAACGACAGAAGCAAGTGGAGGAAGAAGATAATATAATTGTTAAATGGGCACAGGAAGATGTGGAAACATTGTATAGCCTGCTGTGTGTGTGTGTATACACACACACACACACACACATACATAAGCAAATTAAGGATGAGATGAGTAAAACAACATTAATGCAACACATGAGAAGTATACAAAATGTTGGTCAGAAAATCACAGGGCAAAAGACCACATGGAAGATCCAGACTCAGAAGGAAGTGGAAATTAATCTTAAGGAAAAGGGGTATGAAGGTATTAACCCTTTAACTGCTAACGTGGAGAATATGGTGAGTTCCGAATAATGCTAGCAAAGGACAGATGGGATTTAACTTGGCTTTTAAAGGGTTAATCAGATTCATCTGTTCAGGATAGGAGCCAGTAGCTGACTCCTGTGACAAGGTAATGACCCTTATGGTTCCATAAACAAGGTGGACTTTCTCAACTAGTAAGGAATGAACAGTCACATAAAAGGAGCCTGCCCTGTGTTAGCTGCTGTAAATGTTGGATGAAATGGTATGGTCTCGTTTGAAAGCGGTGCCTTAATACTCGTATATGGATACTGGAACTGCTGAAAACCCACACAGGAATCAGTCAGCATATGTGGTCTATGGCAGGGACTTGTACCAAGCACCTTACACCTCGAAGAAGATACACAACCACTGTTTCAACCAATTCGCCATTTATTAACTACCATAAATGAATAACCGTAAACAATAATCTGAAGTAATTCCCTAACGTTATGCAGCATTCTCTTATTGTCCAAATACACTCACGGAGCAATACGACCGAATAATTTTCGTGACAAAGGAGCAAAATATTTGTCAAGGCAGCTAAACACGATCCGTTCTGACAGTGTGTGCACTTGGACTTTTGTGAGACCGCTCAAAATTCAAAGAATGCCGAAGAATGACAAGCGCTTACGTTTACACAAGTTTATAATTCTATTCTGCCGTCGAACATTCTATTCAGCACATCGCCATGTACTTGGAACGTCTGCTACTGAATAACGTAATCACCAACACATACCGAAAAACAATTTCGTATTATTTTTTTCTTTTCAAATCCTATCGTAAAGCGCCAATACCATGTGGGTTCACATGACGCACGCTTCAATTACAACTGTACTCTTCAGTACATATACCACTGCAGAAGGTGTACGCCACATCAATGTGATTACCTCCCTTTACACCCCGCTGAAGACAGTGACCAGCCAGTTCGGTGTTTAACTTCGACACACACATGAAACAATAGACCACATTCACGAACCGATGCACAAATCATACCACTCGACATACGGAACGGCCATTGCACTGCTAGACAACGTGGTACCGTACGACTCTCTTTCGTAATGGGACACGAGTACAGTCGCACATAAATGCAAGTGACTTTCACTGATCCACGTGGCAATAGCATTCTGAGCTCCGGTAATGTTGTCCCCTTGTTTGCATTTATTCAATGACGCTGTCAGCAGTCGTATGTCGTGAATTGTGAACTTGAAATGCTGTAGGGAGTGGTCACGGGATAATTTTGAACTACATCCCGCCATATGCCTGCGGGACGGAGTAAAACAGAAAAAGTCTGCAACGAAATCGGCGTTCGGGCCGAGATTCGAAAAGGGCACCTACCGAATACAAACTGGAGGCAATTTGCTCGGTTTGAACCTGTGCCTAAGCACCAACCGTTGAAAGCGTATAGAGGGCATGGAGGTAACGCTCAACGAATTCTGCAACTCACAAAATATGGTGGGGTGGGGTTGCTTCACGCTCCAGCCGCCCTACAACCGGAGAAGGATACAGTGACACAAATTAAATGGGATGTTCGGTGGTTGTCTTCAGAGCCAACATACATGTGATGACATGGAAAATTGTTCCTGCATGGAGTGTGCACTGTTTCTTATAATGTTTTGCATTTGGCTTGTTGGATGTGTAGTTTCCTGGTGTGTTTCTATTTGCATGCATACTTTCTCATGTATCTCATCCAACAAGCCAAATGGAACACAGTATGTGCAAAAAATTTTAATGAACATTTTATAATAAAAAAAAACAATGCATCAGGTGTTATAGTTGACGTACCGCATTGCTAACCTCTAAAGTTGCATTTTATATATTTATTCAACAAATGTAGGTACCAAATATTTTAAACATGGTATATACTCTCCGTTTTTTTTTTCCTCTTCAAAATGCAGTTTGTTTCATAATTCTAATGTATTTTGTTCCTGTATTATTCACATTTTATATACAGGGTGTCCTAAAATTAAAAAAATAATTCCGTCGCCAAAAGGTTAATAACCATAAGATACATCACAATAAAGTAAATAATACTCCAATGTTAAGACAATTGTAAAATTTATGGTACCTCAAATTTGAATATATTTCTAATGTATTTAGCCAGTTTTTAAATCTCATACACTAATGTTTGAAGATGGCCAATTACACCAAAACATGTAGCATTGTTGAATACAATAAACTGTTGTCTTTGATGGTACACACAAATTACCGCTGATTTATTATAAATGCAAAGGATGAATTCCTTCAAAATAAATTCACTTCAGTATGTATTCATGGTATGAGACTTCATGTGGGAAGAGCAGAAGTTGCATCCTCATACAGAATCATGCCTGCCCATCATACACCATGTGGCCATAAGAGGGGCAGTACAGGTACGGCTCCACGTATTCTTAACTTTGGCACTAGACAGAGTGGTCAACTTCCTGCCCTGGCCCTTACCACAGAAGAAAGAGCCCCTGCTTCCCACTGAATGAGAGGCTGGGTGAGGGCCAGAGTTGCCTTGATATTTTGGACAAGAGAAAGATCTTTCACACCTGCTGCAAATCAAACCCTAGATCATTCAGCCTGTAGCCTAGTCAATATACTGACTACCTTTTCCAGCTCTTAGGATACACCAGTGCAGGTGCTATTCCCCATGTTTGCCTACGTCTCCCAACAAGTGTTCAACTAGCTTGAGGTTGTATAACACAATAACACTGTATGCACAGTACCTGAAGCTAGCTCCATGTTTGTGTACTGCTTAATGCACCCTTCTTGTTGTTAAATGAAAAATATTTGGTGAACAATACAAATTATGAATTTCACCATAATTCAGTTGAGTGTTACTTCCTCCACCTCAGGTGCAAATATTCTCCTCAAAACTCCGCTGAAATGCCTCAAATATACGATCTGTCCTCACAGAGAGTAACAATAACTTCTGATGAATGGCTCAAACTCTTTCTCCCAGCACGGTTTATTTTATGATACTCTATTAGCAGCATAACAGGATGTTGAATGGTATGATGACTACAAAATATGATGTGAAATTTATTAATTAATAATAATGTTTCAATAAGCATGACCAGTGCTTTGGACATGTCTTATCATCATTGGAGTTTTTAATACCATAAACAAGATAAGAATCAAGGGAAAAATCAGAACACCTCATCAATAGCTGATATTACAATAATGGATGAAACCTGTTAAAAAGGCCTCTACATAACAATCCTGAAAGCTTTTTCAAAACTCGAAGGTCAATGTTATATTTCCTTACAAAACTCTGTAGTAAAATTTCTTGGTATATTTATGTACCACAAATTCAGCATGCATTTAAGCACATGTATAGAAGCTCTTCACAAACTGAAAATACAGCAAAGTGAGGCATGCTATCAGCTGTTCTCTAAAACTTAAATGTCAATTACCAGTAGACTGATGTAGAGGGAAAACAGTTCAGCTCTCAGAAGTCAGAATCTGTGGGGTTTTGTGAAAGAAAACAAGAGCAGCAGAATTTAGACCATAAGGTACAGACTATACTTGATCTTATGAGGAACAGGTTTGGGTTTTCATAAAAGGTGATATGAACAATTCAATTAATGTATAATGCAACTAAATTAAATATACTTAATTTTAAAACACCTTTTAGGGCCTGTAATCTTATGCTTCCCTGCTTAAGTTCTTTTGTTTTTCAAAAATTTTACAAGGGTTTCACCGCATTCAATGACACTTTCCCAACTATAAAGACTGTAGAATGTATGCTTAATCTTGTCTTCACATGACAGCTGTCATGGGAGTTTTATCATATACAAGGGCTACTTCTGCTGGGAGTTTCTAGTCCACATTTTCCCTGCAGTTATACTTACCTCATATTAAGAAGAGTCCTAAAGTGTCAACCTCCAGCTTCTAATCAGTCCCTGCACTTTCTGAAAACATTTCTTCAAACACAAAAGAGTGCTTGTCGTGAAACATTGGGAATTTCTCTCCTGTTAATTCCATAAATGTGTCAAGAATAATTTAACCTAACAGCTGGAATCTGCTCCTTCACAAAACATGGGCGCCATAATTTTGTGCCCACTTCCTACATGTGAAGGTGATGTAATGGAAACTTCTTAAACTGCACACGGGTTTTTTAACAAGATCATCAGCCATTTTCACTGCTTACATTCCTACTTAATGTAAACCATGCATTAACGATGAAAAATACAAGGTTTCTCATCGTTTTGGCCTGGCACTGAATTTGCGATTCAATAATTTCTTATTATTCTGTAAACTTTTTTTTAAACAGTGCTAATGGAACAGGATATTCTTTACAAAACTTGTGGTGACATTTTTCCCATGACATATACAGACTTCAGAAAAGTACTTCAAATAAACATCCTTTGCTTAACAGAAAACACAGGGTTTTCATAAAAAAAATGGTATGCAGGACTGAAGGTGTCCAGTGAAGAAAACCTAGTTTGGGCAAAAGAACAAAATGTTTTATTTTATTAGAAAAACACAAGAATTTCACATGGACTATATGACCACAAGACACACTGCGCTTTCATATTGTCTGTAAACATTATCAACAGCGTGCAATGGCACCAATGACATGACAGACAGACAGACAGACACTGAGACATTGTGACCTTGAGCAAGCATCAGGTGGGGGACACCTGGTGTGTGAAAAAACAATTTGAGGGATGGAATCCAGTGTTTCTACTTTCACTGCTTTATACCGAACAAGTCCTACATTACTAACATTCATCATCCTACCATTCTTTTATGAAAACTCTTATTTTCCTAAGACAATGACCTACTATACAGGGTGTCCCAGGAGGAAAGGACCTAACTTTGGGAGAGTGTTCCTTAGGTCAAACTATAACGATATAACCCAAAACACCTATATCCAAAGTTCAATGGTTACAGAGATATTGGCCAGA
>Ga0123352_10002631_pt1 | contig 25267 bp, 15 predicted proteins | sample TergutLab28metaG_FD_89700 | JGI IMG/M metagenome (GOLD analysis project Ga0123352, IMG submission 89700) | Labiotermes labralis P1 segment gut microbial communities from Petit-Saut dam, French Guiana - Lab288 P1 | ecosystem: Host-associated > Arthropoda: Insects > Digestive system > Gut ...
ATGTCGACACAGGTTTTTCTTGGTTTCCTTGTGCCTATAAGCAAATGCTGAGATGGTTCCCAAGATTCCAAGTTGCCACTACACGCCTCTCATGTAGCCCTCCCGACTTAAATTTATTAGTAACCAATTTCATATTTTGTGTACATATAAAATAACCACTGCCACCGGGTAACAACCGAATTGGAGGAAATAAATAAATTAAAAAAATAATAGTGTTTCGACTGTTAGTATGTGTTTGATGTGGTGCACTTACTGGTAAAATAAAAGATAATTTATCCCAAATGTCCGGAATGAACAACTTCAAAATGAATTTGCTTGTCTCATATTACGAACGTATCATACTTCATTGTAGCAGGCACAGATATTCAATGACGATTTAGTAAAAGCTGAGATTATGATTAAACATAATTTTTCACCCGCATTCTGTTAACTGTATTTTATACAGCCAAAAACAAAGAATTTCATCACTGACCAACTTATTTTTCACGTGGGGCAAACTAAATTGTTGATTTAAACTTAATTTTTTTACCAGCATTCTGTTGACCCTCTTCCATACATTTAAAAATACCAAAGGATTGCAATCCTGACCGAATTATTTCTCTAGAGGAAATTTATATAAATTGTCATATAAGGAAATCTCCCCATTGCGTTGGTCGAGCGGCCCGTTAGTACCAAAGGGCAGTTGAATCCTTAGAGATTACGGCTTGTGCTGCCGTGCATAATCTGGCAGCAGTAAATTTCTCACATTCTTATTATATACACCTAGGACTAAACTCCGATTGCAGGTTAAATTGGAAAGAACACGTCGCCGGAAAAAGAAAACAACTCGACTTAAAAACAAAAGAGATCAAATGATTAATAGGAAAAAGTCCCATCTATCTATAGAAAACAAATTACTCATCTACAAAGCGGTAATCAAACATATGGAGTTATGGAATAGAACGGTGGGGTTGCGCCAGCAAGTCCAACATAGTCATCATGCAGAGATCCCAATCCAAAATCTTCAGACCCATAGCAAATGACCCTAGTATGTAACAAATCATACTCTACATAGACTTCTACATCCCCTGCGGAGGTGACGTCATCCATAAAAGAATCAATAAACATCACAACAAACTGGAAGCCCATCCCAATCCACTATTAGAGCCACTACTACAACCTGTAAACACTAAGAGACTAAAACGATGCTGGCCCTTAGACTTGCAAGGCACCTGAGGTGACATCGCTGGATGAATACCCTACCACGACATTGAAATACATGTATCGTAGCGTACTTTGTATGATCATTACATTAGCTTATATGTTGTATTCTTTCTGATTGCTAATAAATACATAAATAAATAAATAAAACTTATTATATACACGTGGTTGTAGGAAACGTGTTTCGTGCGATTCCTATAATGAAAGGCAGTTGCTCATCGGTGCGGTGTTTGTTAGTGTTTCTAATTCATGTACTACTATGTTCTCCGTTAAGATATTAACGGAATATTTTTATGTAATATGTTTTAGTATCAAAAGGGGTAATGGATATGTAGATTCTTTCAAACGAATTATAAACCTTTATACACGTGCAGTAATTTCTTTTCCGCAATATGTTAGCTGCGTTTCCGTGTACGAAATTTTATCAAATGTCATACATTAGCAAAAATATATGGAAACAGAACATTGTATAATCGTCAACTGTTCGTCGGCTGATGTCACGGTTATTATTACAAAGTAACAAGAGACGAAGCCACAGTTCGGGTCTCGGTTTTGCGGCTTAGAAGTGGAGGGGGGTGGGTTGGGTGGGAAAGTTGTGGAATTTGAGCCACAGAACTCAAGCCGGAGTAGTACACATTAAAGTTCGAAAATTTGTTCTTATTGTAACCTGCCCACAACTGCACACACGCCTCCTCTTCCTCCTCATCATCATCATAATCACCAGCCCACTTAGTCTCTTACGACAGCGCCAAAGCCTCTTCCAAAGCAAGTTCTCGACAGAGTCCGATATGCTGCTTCCTCTTGTAATTTTCAGTTTCTTCTCGTTTTTTAAGGTTTGTCCGTAGCTTCTTATGCCATCTTCTTCCCGTTACGTCTATATTTCCTTCCACTTTTCCTTCAATAACGTGTTTTAATACGGCAGTTCCTACGCAAGATATGACCAGTACAGTTAGCCTCCCTTCGTTTTGTTGTATACAAGGTGTTTCTTTACACATTGACTGTCTGTAGTACTTTCCTTTTCGGCGTAAATGCTCTTCTTGGTCCTCCAGCACCAGATTTTAAAGCTGTCAAGGTATGTCTGATCTACTTTCCGAACTGTCCAGGTGTTGCACCATACAAAGCTATGCTCCACATGTAGCAATTCGCTAATTTATTCGCTCAATTTAAGGTCAATTTGTCGCTGAATAGTCTTATTGTTGAATGTTACTTTCAAATGGATCGTGAAATGTTGTGGTAACTTAATGATTAGAAATGAAATGAATTTCCATTGCCTCATATAATACACTTAAGTTCATGACATTTTTTGTAACCTCATTAACCGTTAGGAGATGAGTACCGTTTGCAAACTCGGATGTTAGGAGAGAGTGTAATTGTATTACGGTCCTACAGCCATAGGAATTGTTAAGGTTTTAGGCTATATGCTGAAGGAGACACAGACGTGATGCCGTGTATTGTGGTCTCTCCCTGTTGTACTTGTATGTTCGGATACCCCGTGGGGCAGCAATTTGTTTACAACTGCTAATAATCTTGTTCATCTCTATCAATATCCAGTACAGTTTATGCCCCATTGAAATAAAAAGATTTACTGAACTTGTCGACCCTTGCTGATAATTTGGTGGAATTTCTGGTAAAGAATGTGGGTTATAAAGTGATATCAACATACATACTTTTATTTAGTTCCGACGTATGTGTATAAAAATTACACTTTTGGAGCCGGAATTATTTTTTAATTTTAGCATATTCTGTATATAAAATGTGAATAATACAGGAACCAAATACGTTATAATTATGAAACAAACTGCATTTTGAAGAGAAAAACGGAGAGTGTATACCATGTTTAAAATATTCAATACCTTTATTTGTTGAATAAATATATAAAATGCAACTTTAGAGGTTAGCGGTGCGGTACGACCCCTATAGGGGTCGTTAGTCGTCAAAGGGTTGGCATGTGGAGAAAGTAGCTCATTTGATTGATTTATTATTTCTGTCCTCATCAAATATGATTCGAATGATTAAGTCACGTCATCGGTGGGGCATGTGGCACGAATAAGGAGAAGTAGAATGCTTATACTTTTTTGGTGGGGAATCCTGAAGGAAACAGACCTCTTCGAAGATGTAGACGTGTTTGATAATATTCAAATGGATATTAAAGAAATGGGGGTGGTTGGTGTGTACTGTATTAGTCTGAGTCAGAACAAAGGCGAAATTTTGGTTGCTGTGAAGACGGTAATGAACATCGCTTTCAACAAAATGGATGGTATTTGTTGACAAGGTAAAAAAATTGGGCTGTTAGCTCCTCAAAAGGACTCTGCTCAATGGAGTTAGTTCATCAGTTATCTGTGCGCTGTAGGTCTATATTCTGAGTTACGAACAGCGCCATAACGAATTAATTAGGCCTAAATCATCACAACCTTTCTACACATGTTCAGCGTAGGGAACATTATCAATTATTAAACTAGATAAAATATTTTGGTTCTGACTGTACTCTTTGAAATTAGGATAAGTAAAAATAGATGTTCCCCACATTCGTTCTTCTACGAAAAAACTTCCGAACTCTTCGTTTGCTTTAATAGGTTCTGATTCTGAATTAAGAAATTCTCTGCTATACACTTTACTACAGCTCGCCTGTAGACGTGAATATGCATATACATGTACAATTTATATATATATATATATAGATATACACGTGTACGTATGTATAATATTAAAATATACTGCGGCTTAAGGCTTAAGGTGTCCCATTTTCTCCTATGTTCGTTCATTGACTGTTTGACGTCATCAGTGTAGTTCGCTTGTGGTCACACGATATTACCAGCTGCTGCGTAGATTCGAAGAAGGGTGTGATGTCAGACTACTTCCCATTCTTATACTCTCTTCTTCTTTTTCTTATTCTTATTCTCAATTTTAGATAAGAGTAATGGATTTTTCCCTTCTTCCAGAGGCTATAAACCTGTAGGTATTTTCTGTTCTCTTTTAACTGATCAATCATTCTTTATCGATGGTTAAATTAAGTGGCAATGGAGACAATGACGCTGAAGTCCAATATTCATCAAGGAGAGAAAATTAAACTTTGATCCCTTTCTTGTCACATGATCACATTTCACTTTACCGTACTTGAATAAACTTACGAAAATTCACATTGTCGTTCCACGGTATAGTGCCTTATTGCGGTAGACCTCAACTGTTACCATTATTTCGATACTGCAGACGGTTTTAGAGAGATAAAGAACGCATATGAGTAACAGAGAAAAATAAAATTCCTTGCATTATCAGAACATCGTTCTCTACTTAGACATTAAGCATATATTTGTCAATTAACCCCCAGCACAAATTACCTTTCTATCTGAATAAGGGGGTGATGCTCGTACATTCCTTACGTTGTTTCACTGAGAGTTCAGTTCTGTAAACGTGGCAACTGGCCGATCCCGGAGGCCGCGCGGTCTAATGCGTAGGTCTACGGCCGCTTGCTTGCTGGGATTGCGGGTTCGAATCCTGTCGGGGGCATGGATATCTGTCTCATGAGTGTTGTGTGTCGTCAGGTAGAGGTCTTTGTAACGAGCTGATCCCTTGTACAGAGAAGTCGTACCTAGTGTGTGTAATTGCGATCAAGTGCCGTGATAGCTCTCTGCACGTATAGTGAGTAGGTAGAAGAGGTCTGACGTAGAAAGAAGAAGCAAGAAAATGTGGTAACTGACCTGTAGTTTTGTTGTTAATGGCTGTTTTAGGTACCCTTTCAGTGCGTCTTAGTTAACACTGGCGATTGCTTTTCATTTACTACATCAGTAAGTGCAGAGAAAAAGAATGCCTACACTGTCCCCAGATGTCCTATGCCTTTCATCAGCGTCTTAAAGCAAGAGGCGAGATTTTAAACTGGAGAAAACTACCGTTACCCATGTTCTTTTTTATTGATGTAACATACTCCATGGATCAGAGTCCTTCTTGAGAAGCTAACCGGTTTTCAGCTAGTCAAGAAATTCCCCGCACTTTATGGAGCCCAAAGGTTCATTACCGCATTTACAAGTGCCCGCCACCTGTCCCTGACCTGAGCCATTTCGATCCAGTCCATACCCCCCACATCCCACTTCCTGAAGATCCACCTGAATATTATACTCCCGTCTACACCTGGGTCTCATCAAGTTGTCTCTTTCCCTGAGGATTCCCCACCAAAACCCTGTATACGCCTCCCCCTCCCCATACGTGCTACATACCCCGCCCATCGCATTCTCGATTTTATCACACGAACAGTATTTAGTGAGGAGTACAGATCATTAAGCTTCTCATTATATGGTTTTCTCCACTCCCATGCTACTTTGTCCCTCTGAGGCCCAAATATTCTCCACAAAACCCTATTCTCAAACACCCTCAACCTACGTTCCTCCCTCATTGTGGGCGACCAATTTTCACACCCATACAAAACAACAGGCTAAATTATAATTCTGTATACCTATATTGAAGTATGTTAAAAATTTAACCACTGTTTGTTCTCACTTTCTTATTACGGGCATGATATAAAACAGACACACGAACATATATATTATTAAAGCTAGTCAATACTCTCGATTTCTTCTACCGCCAAGAGAATTTTCTCTTAGCTGGAACGTCCAGGTCTCTAACCCCCACCCCCACCACCACCCCAACCGACAGCTCCCACCCCTCTACATCTTTCTACCCAATGGCTCACCTCCATCAAATGCCGAGGTCACGAATGCGTGGCAAAATACTTCCATTCCTCAACGTCTTCATGACGTGCACGTGGACATCTCTATCGTTTTACCTAACACTCCTATTAGTATGCATGGTAGACATGGCTGTTTTAGCGATGTGCAAGTCACTTTGGGTGTTATTCCAGTTCCAATCTCCGGACGTTTTCCTTAAAATTAAGCAGTATTGCATCGTAAATATATAAATTGGTCATTTTTACTTCATTAGTTTCAGCCTATATATAACGCTGTATTGATGAGGAAAGCAACCATTTCTCTCCTGAAGAATGGGCACTTTTCTCTGTTAAACATAATTATGCTGTTTTAATTTTCACAATACACGAAATCTCCAGTTGTCAAATTTCATTCCACAGATCAGACGAAGGATAATATAACCTATATTATTTGATATTTTCACGAAGATACGAATTGGTATTGTAGAAGTTTTAAATTGTCTGGGATTTTAATATCAAGTCATTGATAAACTGATTGGTAATCAGCAATCAGTTTTTGTTGGATCACAGCTCCAACCGCCCTTTCAACATCCAAATTTTCCATACCAAAGCAATTTGCCTGTATCTGTCCGATCACCTACTCCTCCTGGACTGCTAAACCCTGAGGATGGAGCTAGTACGAATCTCCGAAGTGTCGCTAATTGTTTCTAGCTTAATGCGGTATAACATCCAAAAGTCTCGAATTTTCGGCAGTACTGTTATAAGAAAGTCACTCTTTCATTTATTCTGTGGTTTTACCGTATGACGTTTAGCTGTATGGTATGTCGTCAGGAATGTTAGAGCCTACCCTGAAGATGGAGGCAGCTGTTACTTCGAAAGGTTACGATTGAGGATTTATATATTTATAACTCAGAGAACCATAAAGAGGAGAATAAATTTCAAGCTGTATGAATGCAATTTTTTCAAAGCTAGATTTCCTACTAATTCAGGAAAGTAGGCGGTTTGGATAGACACTCAACGACCATTCCTCCTTTCCATAGAATCTTAAAGTTATGGAGGCGAATATCAAAGGAAGGAGCTGAACCGAAAATAGCGAAACCACCACAACTAGCTGTACAGACGAGACGTTCGTTTTAGGGATATTAGCTACTCTACTGCTTGTTGTGTGTGAGAATGAGTCGCATCACGATGGTGTCTGGTGTGGCGTGAACGTTAATTATATATTATGTCTTTATATGTCGTAATTAAAGTCAAGCGTAGGGAACAGGTGTCTACGTTCTACACCCTGTCAAGGACTTAACTTGAGTTCAGGTACACAAATTGCTTCCAGCGACTCTTGCTTCTATATTCGTTGAAACATGCACTTAGACTCTGCTGTGAAACTGAACTAGGGAACTACCCGTTTTATAATGTGGGGCCGAGATAGCGTAGCGTGTTTAGCGAATCAGCATGGTCTGGGTGGTGCGGTGTTCGAATGGGCGCAATAGACTTTCTGTTTTCCACACCCGTCCAGACCGCCCCTGGAGCCCATCTGGACTCCTATGCAATGGGTAACAAGTTTCTTTTCCGGGGGGTAAAGCGGCCGGGGCGTGAGTTTGACCGCCCACTACCATCTACCGCCAAGGTTAAGCTGTGCTTCTACTTCCCCGTTTGCCTGCTTGTCATGTTAGGGGCAACCTTTACCTTTGCTCGTATTGTAATGTACAGATAGTTTTACTATTGCACTTGCTTCTGCTTTAGCTTCCTTCTGTCCTTGCATCCAACGTCCTTCGGCATTCTTCGTACACGAACATTCGAACATGCGTCGTAGTCGCAAACCATATTTTCATCCTTTCTGTAGTCATCCTTCCGCATGTCATCACGTGCCCATACAACCCCAAGGACGCTGCCAAATGATTATAACGCCAACTTCGTATCGAGAGGCCTGGGTTTCGAATTTTGTCGCAGACACTAAAAGTCCTGATCGGTACGTTTGAGGTTTTATTATTTCCTTCCAGGAACATGTTCGGGCAGTGGTAAATGAACTACTGCGACGTCCTTACCCAATCTTATCCAATTCGTAATTTATGTACCACTACCTGGCGCTGTGTAATCTGAGCAGTTGAAAGAGCTTCTTGATTCAGTTCACGGATCAACCACGTAACTGATCATCCAGCATCTGTCATCAGTCATTCAATTTCTTTATCATCGTATCTCTATATCCATCCATCCATCCTTCCATACTTTCATCCATGTATCCATACCGTGCCATATATGTTTGGATTATGGTGGACATATGTTATTGGAACTGCACGTATATTGAACACCTTCTATCGTCGTGTGTATATTGACGTACAGTGCTTTTAGGTATGCGTGATTTCAGGCTCCCGCCTCCAAGTAGATGAGGTCTGAGCCTTTCGGGATTATAGGCAGCGTAGAATGGTAATTCCTTATCGACGTTCCGGGACAACGTATCAGTCCCATATTCAAGGTTTCTTGGGTGTCTTGACCCTTGAAGATGGGACCGATATTTTGTCCCGAAACGTCGGTAAGGAATTACCACTATACGCTGCGTAATAACCCAATAGAACACATACCTTATCTACTTTTATGTCATACGCCTAACTTATTCTGGAGGTCACCGATTCGAATCTCTGCTAATAATGTGTAAGCCTATGTTTTAATTTTCAGTCACATTTTCTTCAGTTGTTTAGTGCCGAATGTAGTGTTTCACTGCGATTATTTCCTCGTCGTTCAGTGTCAAACGTTTCAGTATATTATCGTCACTACTTACGTTATGAATATGGTATACAGTAATTACTTGTAGTGTAATAGGATAAATAATTCAAAGGTAAAATTTTACGGGAAGAAAAATGTTTGAATATGGCATCGACACCTTTTATTCGGAAGAGAATCTGTTAACTAGAAGCCACGGGTCTCTTTTACGGGACGTGACTATATCACATAGTCACGTAGGTCTATTTGATGCATCTGATCTCTTCAGCGCTATGATCAGCGTGGCCAAAATATTGTGCTGTCCAGCTGATTTTGACTACAGACTTTCCCGGACCAAGCCTGATAATTGAGTAGTCAGATGTTAATTCCTGAACATGAGTTTTGCCGGTAAGTAGTTTCATTGCTTTCGTGGCCCTGCCACGACGCCAACAGCGAGATTGGACATTAAATTTGGTTTTATTGTAGTTGCTGATCTTTCGTTTGCTAGTGCTACTCCAGATTTCTTAGCCGGAGCACAGTTATCAAAATTTGTCTTTCCATGACTGACCATACATTCTAGGATTACCTGACTTTTGGCATTTTTCCACCGTTTGTTATTTCACGAGTTCAAAAACTAAGCAGTGCGTTGTGGAGACTTTCTCTGTGTCCATCCTGAGGTTAAAAATGTGGGAAGGCACACAGTCGTATGCAGTTGCACGTTGACTGCGCAGAGACAAAAGTTGCAGAGAAAATCAAAACACACATATTATGTTCAATAAAGTTCCCCCCCCCAAATATATATCTTACCGTTCATGAGATAATGCGGACAATACCGTGGATCCGGACAGGCCATAGATAATAATATGGCGCATTCGCATTGCATGATGGGTACTTGAGGCTACAGATACACACTCATAGTATGTACGAGTTATTGCTTGTCAACTGTAGCTGTGGTTACGCGATTGCACCTCAGTGGTACGTTATACGTACGTAGCCTGTCCTGTTTAATTTTATCACTTCGATTACAGACACACAGACAGAGGTATCAATTGCCATCAGTTGCTAAGATTATATAGCGTTGATTGCAGACGAATGAAATGAGAGTATGGAGCACCGGTGGAATGAATCTGACAGAGTATCTCAAAGCATTTAGGGAAAACCTTCTCCCATTGGCATATTTTTCTCATAAAAATACACATACACTTGCCTGGGAATGAGCCTGGGCCACTGCTTATGTTACGGCACAGCCATTTCAATTAAAGGTATAATTTATAGCACTAAATGTTTGCTGCTTTAACATTACATGACCATTTGGTAGACCAGTTGAGCAAGCGAGGCAAATTTGTTGTGAGACTGTGTGTACCGGTACATAACACATGACAAGGTCCAGGAAGGGGGTTTGTGGCGACAGTCATAAACCGTGGTATTTCGCAGCAAAAGGGAGTTTCTGGAACGGGAGAATAGCTATCGATTCCAAAGGGAAGTATCTATAATCAGGGATGCGCTAGTATTGTATTGATCTCTTGCTCTCAGACTGGGAATACAGCGAAGCAGTTAGAATATTAGCAAAAGAAGACTGTGCTTATCAGCCTTAAACATTTTCCGTAATCTCTGTTGCAACTTGAATGCTTTAACTACATACTCACCTGTGTTTTACAATGGGAGAACGTATAATTAGGAACACCACGATGAATAAAGGAATGGGTCACATATACTTAATTTTTTTCGTGTAATGTTCAAGACGGACTTTACAAAACTGTCATCTGGAACTCTGCTCTATGCCAGGAGATGTTTCGTTGTGAAGTCCGTATCTGCCCCTGTTTCCGGTGCCGTGTCAGAGTACAAGTTCTGTGGTTATCAGAGAGAGCGCCCAGACATCGTCCTTATAAACCAGAGCGGTTACGTAACACAGTAGCCGTTTCCTTGCTTCAGAGTGCTTATTGTTCTCAAACTTTGTCAAACAAGGCTTCTTGTTTAACATATCAGTGCTTGTCCCAAATTCGAAATTATTGTTTGGGAACAAAACAAATTCTTACTTCCTTGTCTTGTGCTTATTTATTTTATACCAGTATTTTTGACAATTATGCGATTTCATAAAACCTAATACATCCATATTTAAATTCGTAAATATTTTTGTCCCTTTTGGTAGTAAATTGTCTCGTTTTATGTTAATTATGTGAAATTAGAAGGCTGTTTAGAGGACGTTACGACGGAGAAGATAATACAGGAGATTAAAAGAAGAGTAGATCACAGATAAAGCTGAACTACTCAGAACTGCTCAGAGAAAATATAGCCTGAAGCAGATTTAACAAAAATCAGAAAATTATTATGAACCGTTAAAAATTCGTTTGTTGAGCTGTACAGTAGCAAAAAGCTTTATTGCTTGATTGAGACCCTCCTGAGCACATACCATAATCAAAAGAAGCACTACAGTGTTTTCCCACTTACCTTCATTCTTGGTGTGCTTGAGAATAACACTGTCATGAGCTGACCTGGGAGGTTTACGGAGCGATCGTGTCAAGAGCTGTGAGTTATGCAGCATTTAATTGTAGCTTTTACCTTCAATCTGTAGCCAGCGTAACACGATATGAAATCGTGAAAACATATTGCATGTTTTATAACATGTAACGGAATTGGCGAAATGATTAACGCTTTTGAAATTACGTATCCAACTTATGTTTTTTTAATCTCTAATATTGTTTCCAAACAAAAACCTACACTAAACGGACATTCCGAAAGTGGATTTGCGCAATCCCAGGGCATAGAAAGGTCACCATATGACAAGCCCTAGCAGTCAAAGAGGGAAGGCGGGTGCATAGCTCCGGCCCATTCGCAACCCGGCACTATAATCGGGTGGGTGGTTAGCATCACGCATCAACCGCCTTACTCCTGAGGAATAACCCAATACCCACAGTGCAGGAGGCTGAGTTGGCCTCGGGGCCGATATTGACGGCCCGGAAAATGTCGCCTGCACCGGTATTCGATCCCTGGGCCGTCCAGCTCAACGATTTGCTGTACTCCATCCCGGCCGCCAGTCTGGGTATACTGATCATAAATTATTCTATGTTCACTGCGGTTGTAGTATATCGCGTATAGTATTGTTCTGCACTGTAGTTGAAATATGTTTGCTTCTTTAATTTGTTATGGTAAAATACACACTTAGCATTTTGGAAAATATTTAAATAAATAGTGTTATCGTTTTAGGTGCGTTCGCAAAACTGCGAAAAGCGACTATTAGCTTCGTCATGTCTATCGGACCGTTTGGTCGTCTCTCCGCTTGGAAAAGCTCGGCTTCCGCTTTACGCACTTTCATGAAATTTGATATTTGATTATTTTTCGAGCTTTCGAGAAAATTTAAGTTTCATTAAAATGAGAGAAGAATAACGGGTACTTTACATGAAGAACAATATACATATTTAATCATATATCGCTTAGTTCTTTTTAGAATGGAAAACGTTTTAGGCAAATGTTGTAGATAAAATCAAAACACATTTTGTGTTCAATTTTTTTCCCCCAGAAAAGTATGCCATTTATGAGATGATGTGAAAAAAATATTGTAGAGCGGGGCAGGCCACAGATGACAATATAGAGCATGCGCATTGAATTCTGGATACCTAAAGCTACAAACACACACTCAGAATATGTGATATTAATTGCTTTTCCACTGCAACTATGGTTGCACGAACGCGCCTCAGTGGTACGGTATGCGAACATTGCCTTCCTTGTTTAATGTTACTCATACCGTTCATATTCTTACATTCAGTACATCAACCAACAAATTCACTCAATAAAATAAAATGAAATACAAATCATAAAAAAATCAATGACAATTATCAAAGTCCTACATGTTTCGGCACCGGGTTGTCTTTCTCGGGGATTCCTCCAAAACACAGGAATTCCAAGTCCGACACGCCAGTCTAGGTATTGTCCGCCATCACTGGAACCATTAAAATATTAAAATTCTAGAATACGTGAAGCTGACAAGCATATAATTACAGTTCTGTGACTTTAAAGCTGTTTGATAGTGAGCTTCTTGAAGTACAAGCTCGCAGCCCCTTATGTTTTGTCTAGTGTGTGTATACAAACATCTGCCTCGATGTATGTGATCCAAAGGGATCTCGTCCCGTAAATATAATTTTAGTGGTATTTTTATACGTAGGTTATTCGGAAAGTAAGTACCGTCTGCGCATATCTCTCGCGCATCCTCGAGACTGTCACTTTGCGCATGTGCAGTTACTTCCTCTATCAATTGAGAAGCCACAGACGCCATTTCGTGAAATTCGTGTTATGTTTATGTTTGTTCCTGTCGTTAAACATGTTTAAGACAATTGAAGGGGCCGCCGACAGTGAAGTAGGTCTGTAATTCGCTTTTTGAATTCTAGGAATGTGCTACCAAGTGAGATTCATCGCCAGATCTGTCAAGTGTATGGGGACAATGCGATGAGTAATGGCATGGTTAGGAAATGGTTTCGGATGTTCATTGAAGGACGAGAGAACGTGCACGATGAGGCGCGAAGTGGGCGTCCATCTTTGTTGAAGATTATTTGGTGCGTAAGGTCAATGAAAGAGTGCGTGACCACAGGCGTTTCACAATTTTTGATCTGTCTGTGCACTTTCCTCAGATTTTAAGGAATCTACTCTATGACATTGTCAGTAGTCATTTGGGTTATCGGCGGCCGTATTCTATGAGGAGGGTATACACAAACTTGTGCCCCGCTACGGTAAGTGCCTCAATAATGGCGGCGAATATGTGGAAAAATAGTTTGAAGAATATAGAATCTGATAACAATAAAATTTTATACGAAACCTTACTCGATTTTTTTTTACAGCGAAACGGTACTTACTTTCTGAATAAGCCTCGTATATATTGTATACTACGCATGGGGAAATTTTCTTCTGTGGATGTAATAGCTAAAAATATTGTAATTCTATGTAAGTAGAAGGTTTCCTACTACGTGCATTTAGGTAGTTTGCCAAGTCCATATCCGGTATTGTAATTCCGGCTATCCAGAGATTATTTTTGTCAGCAGAATATTTTAAATGTGATATTCGCTAACGTAATAATTGGTATATTTTTCTTTAATCATTTACTATTCTGTATACATGATTGTCACTAAAGATGACGATTGCTGTGACGTGAGAATTTCTTTTATAAAATAATTGTTTGTCGTTGATTTATTAGCAATTGATGGGTGTATCGCTAACACACACAGTGTTTAAGGTGCTGTGCTACAAATCGGAAGGTCGCTGGTTCGATCCCAGCTGGTGTCACTGGAATATTTCTCTGACATAAACTCCTTACGATCGCACTATGGCCCTGGGGACGACTCAGCCTGTAACAGAAATGAGTACCAGGAACATTTCCTGGGGGTAAAGGCGGCCGGTGCGTAAGGCTGACAACCTTACCACCATCCTGTGCCGTTGTCGTGAAATATGGGAACCTTAACTTCCTCGAACCCTCTGGGCCACTCCAGGCCTGTAATGAGTTTGCTTTACCTTTACCGCTAGCACACACAGCACAATTTGCAAATTTAGTGCAATACTGAAGTGTGCGGATGAAAGCCAAGGAAACTTTTATCTAAGACAGCCGAGTCTTCCGAAATATTAAATACATACTTCCCGAATACGAAACTGGAGTGACATGTTGGTATTAGGCAACAGAACTATTTCATAATCCAATATTTTATATTTGATTATGTTTTGAGATTTCTCGCTGGACATTATTGTAGTGATCATATAAAGGATGATGAAACGATGGGTCATTTATCACGTGTGATGGAAAGGAGAGATACATACAGGGTTTTGGTGGGAAAACATTAAGAAAAGAGACAACTTGGAATATCTATTCATAGATGGAATGATATTATTGAGGTGGATCTTCAAGATGTAGGATGGGGCGTCGTAGACTGCTCGGTATCCAAATAATACATGGGATTTCTTGAATTACTTTGGTATTAGTAGCTGTTTAAGAAAGCGTGTGCCCCGCGGAATTTATTGTGTTCCATTTTTGTCCGGTTACTCTAAATCTGTTCCTTAAGTTGGGGATATGGGAAGAAAGTCCTTGCATTTATGTCTGCTACGATTCTTGAAGACTTGCTAAGGGCTTTTTGATTATATTGTTACTCTTAAATGTTACTTGTTGTGTTGGGTTTCTGATCTGATTTCTTTACTTGTTTGCAGTCCCAAATAACTAACTTAGTTCCATTGATTTTAAATCCATTAATCAGTTTCTGATTCAATCAATTGCGAATGGTGTGCGCCTCATTCAGTAGATTGATATCTTCCTGGCATGAGAACAAACACCTTTAGAAATCATTTATGTGCTCTGTTAAATTGATTTGTTTCAACACGTCAGGACAAAGGAAGCCCTGTTGGTCCGTGCATAGACAGGGAACCTCGTGTAACAGAGCAGTAAGAGGGAATTTCATATATATATATATATATAGCTCCATGTTTTTACAAGAGCTTAGCTTTACTTGATGCACTCTCTATTCTACGCTGCTACCTCAGAACACATTATCGTCATGTAATTTTCTGATACCTTACATCTGGTTTTATCATTTCACTGCTGAACCCGGTTATACACACACCCACTTATATCGTGGATTTTTATTCCTATGCCGTCTTTATACTAACATAGATGTCCGTTTCTAATAATTGTCACACCACCGATGTAAGGAGGTCAGATTTATGCAAATGATACACTGAACAATTAATTTCTGTAGATGTAATTTGATTTCACGTTCCATTTGTGCTGCTGTAGAGGTAGATATCATCTTGAAATAGGGATCGAACATCGTAGGAAAACCGCGTTCCAAAGTCGGAAATGATATCGAATGTAACTCTGCCTATTGTAGGAAACCAGCCAACCATTTCATGAAGAAAATCGACTTAATCTTGAGGGTATTTAATGAATATGAGTGATGATAATGCAGGAAATGTAGCTTGGAGTAAATGGCCTTTTGGGATTGAGACTAAGGCAGGTCATTAATAATTCTGCTCCTCTATCTTCATAGATAGATCGAGTTATAACGCGGCTAACACTGGACAAGACCGCGTGTTCCGAGATCTGAGGTTCTGGCTCCTTTGCTGTTGATGGTCCAATTCCTTTGAGATTTGATGCGGTACCAACGTTGTTGAGGGAGGACAGTTTGCTAATTCCGTTCTCATGGTTGTCCAAGGATAGTGTTTTGGTCTGCATTGAACTTGGACGCTACAAGGTCCTAAGAAAAGCTTTTATGTGATTCATAATCTGTGCATTATTTGAAAATATACAACAAAAGTAAAAACAAATGCACACAAGTATATTGAAATTTGTTTATATATACAGTGACCTCATAAATGTTATGACCAACCATTGGTCCATCTTCATAGAGGGAAAATACAAAGTTTAAATAAATGGAATTAAAGGTATAAAATGAAATTACTTCCATAATAATTTCATTTAAAATTTGTTATGTACTTTTATTGTATCAGAACTAATCCATAGATGTAAAAATATCAATCCATAGGTGCAAAATTTTACCTCCATGGATTAGTCCTGATACTTTCATAATTTCGTTTCATACTTTATAATGTATCGGGCCTTTGTATTTTACCTCCCTGAAGATGTCCACATGATTGGCCGAAACATGTACGTGTCATTGTGTATATAAATTATTTTAAATATGGTTATGTGTGTTTGTTGATACTATTATGGTAGGCCTATATGCCTTAGGAACACTTGGTAACAACTGTAATACCAACAGATGGACGCAGCAAGCCGCTTCGAAATGTCAATACTGGTATACATATGTACAGGGTATCATGTCGAAAGGCAGTGGCACAATAAAGGGTGCGTGTTCTAGATGGGGGCTGGAATGTCAGTCCTTCCGGTTACAGCTGAGCTACTCAGCTCCTTTTATTGGAGATTGACGTAATTATACTGGCCGTGGTGTCTGCTATTGTAAAACAAAGAAGCGCTACTCAAAACTATGCGTGTTTCTAGTAATTCTTTCAACACCATATTGGAAATTTCATATTATAAATTTAAGTGATTTTAAATAATTTTAATAAGGACATAACTTATAGTACTGTTAGCGTTATATTTAAAAAAACGTGTTAATAGCGCCTAATATTTTAGTTTAAATATTGTAATAAATTAATGCCGGTCCTAGTGGCCGCGCGGTCTAATGCGTAGGTCTGCGGCCCCTCGCCTGCTGAGGTTGTGGGTTCGAATCCCACCGGGGGCATGGATGTCTGTCTGTTGTGAGTGTTGCGTGTTGTCAGGTAGAGGTCTCTGCGACGAGCTAATCACGCGTGTAGAGGAGTCCTACCGACTGTGATGCGTCGTTGTGTGTGATGTAGAAACCTCGTGAATTTAGGAGGCTCTGGCCCGCTGGGGTCTGTTGCGCTAAAAACAAACAAACAAAAGATTAATACACTGAATGATTTCTCATTTGTTTTAATTTAAACGAGCTTACGTCACTGACTGGTAGTCCGATCTGAAATTTAAGTTAAAATGATATGTCATGAAACATGTTAATCTAGGCCAAACGATTGTATTATTCAGATTTTAAAAAGGGGCCGCACATTTTAGTCACGAATCTTGGTGGCGTAGTGTTTAATACATTAATTTAGCATGCAAAACATAAGTCGTTGGATCCACGCCCTTACTAATATTTTTTTTTTAAATAGGCGAGTATTAGTCTTACGTCTGATGAATTTGAAGACATAAAATCACGTCAGACAGAAATAAATTCAATTTGTAAAAAGGAGTGTATATAAATTTTATTTTGTTTGAGACTTTTCTAACCACACTGTCTGTAACTCCTGCTGTGTACTGTTCATTAGAGGATTGTTAGGTGCACAGGGAAGGGTGTGAAAGGAAACCGTATTCAGTTTGTGACTTTGGCATTGAGTGACTGAGAAAAACCACAAGGAGCTTAAGTCAGGAAAGCCTGTCTGTAGCCGAGATATTAAAGGAGGGTATGACACGTTCACATTCGGCCAAGATTATTAATGTGCTGTTGATTATTTACTAATAATCTATTTTAAGTGTACTTCAGTTAAGCAAATGAACATCAAGGCCAGTGAGGAATTCATATTTTTACACAATGCAAGTAATGAATATACGCGTGGTACTCTCAGCTTGAGTGTAACTTTCCGCTAGGTTATAATTGGCTTTGCCCATAAGTTCATGTTTAATAAGGCGTTTATTTCCAAAGAGACCATGAAGCGTGACATAATGGAAGTTTAGGAGTATCGGAACACCACGTACCAGAGATAGAAACAAGTCCTGATACTTCGCATTCCTAACATGCCTGTCCGGAAGCCATTGTAACCGCCCTGATGTTCAAAAGGTGAAGGCGTTCTTCGTGTTAAACTTCGTCCCGCAGAACGTCCTACACAAAATCGAAAAGTGAAATCTTGGAATGTGGAACAACTTTCTGTAATTACATTCTCGCTACCAGGTAGCAGAAGAAGCTCAAAGTATCAACGGTTACTGAACTAATGCTTATTAATTTGCTTAGTCTTCCGTAATGTGAAATCTAATTTGCTCCATAGGAGCCTTTGAAAACTTCTAGAGTTGGGGAAACAATTTCAGTTCCACTGAATTGTGTTTTATGATATACTTTTCTTTAGGAATTCTTATCTAAAAACGCTCTGGAATGCAATGAAGGAACGACTGGCCATAAGCTGCCTTTTAATTGAAGCTTACTTGCCGTATTTCAAAGGAAATAGAGCCTGAACTTAGCATTACTTCCGAAATTTTGTTTCGTTTTTTCTGAAACTCATGACGTACAAAAAAATGCTGATGTGCATTGATATTTCTAGTTATAATGCAGTGTGGGTACAAGAATATTCGTATATGAAGATGATTAATACATACGTGATACGCAGGGATCGTTACTGAATAATTCGTAGCGTATTTGTGGTATGTTCCAACATTAGGATTCAAGGTTGTAACGGAATTATATTGTCATTTTTGTTTAATTTCTCATACGGGTAGAACCTCCTGATTTGTTAGTTACCTGCTCAGGATGTTAAACCAAATGTCCTTATAGTTAATTGATACATAAGGGTTTATTTGAAGTTAGACGAAGATGAAGTGAAGTGCAAGAAAGTTCAGAGGCGAACTTTCTGTAGAACAGCTGGACACATACGCTGTATTGATGTTTACAGAGTTGGCCATGTCAGATGACAATGGAGATGACCGTAGTTCGCTCGAGAGAGGAGCAAGATATGTGTAAAGCCGTACAAGAAGCAGTAGATTTAGCAATTGTAATAATACAATCGAATGATTTATTGCATTAAAATGACAAGCCACACTACCTCAGTTTTACACGAGAACTTTATTTAGTGTTCATTAAATTCTATAAATAACAATAGTGTATTAAACTGCAAATGAATTATAGGTTTAAATAACATTAACTGTTTACAAAATTTTACCAAGTTATCAAAGTACCCATAACTCTATCTTAAGCTTGTCAGGGTGAAAAATTCCTTCGTCAAAAGTGTTGCTTGATACGTGAATAAAAAAAGCCCTTTGTATACAAGCATATGTTATTGTTGTAAAAGATGTTTTCTGTTATTACTCAAGCTCTATTTTTCGAATTTATTGATGGAGTAGTATGAAGGCGGGTTAACAAATGTGTTACAGCTTTTCAGTTTTGTTTTGGAAGATAATAAGAGTTGCCGCTACAAGTCTCTTCAGGAGTCGACTTTTATCCAGAGCTACTAAAATTATATTATATAAGACACTAATAAGAGCGGTAGTGTCGTATGGAGAGGAAGCACGGACGTTGACGAAGAAAGAAGAAAAAGCTCTACTAATTTTTGGAAGGAAAATGTTTAGACGAATATATGGTCCTAAACATGAAAACGGGAAATTGAAAAGTCGGACGAAACGAGAACTAGAAGAGATGAACAAAGTAGAAAATATAGGAAAATGGATAAAAGGGCAAAGGGTAAGCTGGTTGGGTCACCTAGAGAGAATGGAGGAGGATAGGATGCCCAAAAAGATCTTCACTCAAGAATTAGAAGGGACGAGAAGAAGGGGAAACCCAGGAAAAGATGGAAAGAGGAAGTAGAAAGAGATCTTCAAGTGCTGGGAGTGAGAAGATGGAGAGAGTTGGTGGCAGATAGGAAAAAATGGAAGGACATTGTTCGACAGACCAAGCCCATACTGGGCTGTAGTGCCAATGGAAGAAGAAGAAGAAGAAGAAGATAATAAGAGTCGTCGGTTATAATATGGTTGTAGTGGTAGGCTTCCTATATACAGAAACGGTTAAGTCATTATTCTTGTTACAGTGAGATCTAAGAAGTTTAGTCTTGCATTGGACCCAAATTTTAAGGCAAGCTGTATTTTGGGGGGCGGATTTTTTAAATTCTAGAACCATTGTTTCTGTATGTGTAACTCATACAGCGAGGGTGTCGCCACCATTTTTGTAGCATACGAGGATGTTACGTAGAATGTTTTTCCCATAACGTATGAACTAGAACGACAATTAAGTAAAGAAGAGGAAACAACTCTATGCCTGACCAGCATTAGTGACAATAACCACAAGAAAAATGATCCAGTTTCTACCGATGCAAGTAAAGAGATGGTATCTGTCACGAACCATTTAAGTGCTCAGACGTAAGAACTGCGTGTAGAGCAAATAACACACTAGAGCACAACCTAAAAAAAAAACCGAGCGAACAAGCAAACAAACAAACAAATAGAAAGTGTTAATAAATACGAAGCGACAGTGGTTTATACCAGTTAACTTGTCGAGAATGCGTAAAAGAAAATACACCGGACAAAATGTCGGAGTTTTTCGCCACATGATTTAAAGGATATTTCCATTCTTTTAAAACTAGTAGTAACTCGTCCACATTTACCCAACATATGTAAGATATATTCCATTCTTGCGGCAAAATTGAAGCTGCATTGGATATTATACAATTCACGAAAGGAATACATGAACTTTGTTAAAAAGTTATACATCCATAAGATGACTGCCTATAGAGTCAACTGATAAAGTTATTTTACATTCAAACAACATTTCTGGAAAGACGCTACTGAACTCTACTGCGAATGTGTGGAAGTACCATAGCAGTAAATTGCAGCTTGATTGTTACTGTTGGCAGCGAGAGACACGAGAACGCAAGAACAATTCTTCACAATAAGAACAGACTTCCAGATCAAAAATTGCACGAATAATCAGTGATTAGAGTGTTTCTTTAAAACTTCATTCTAATATTACGTTTTAACACATTTTAGCCATGAAATTACCAAACAGACGTGTGACTACGTTAAGCAATTGTACCAAGAATGTGATACTCTTTGTGTATCAAGATGAGCTCAATCTTTGATCTTAACTGACAATGTATTCTTTATACGCACGTATATTTATTATTATTATTATTATTAACTGCAAATGGGTCTATACGGGGTGGCAGTGTGCTACATTGAAAGACAACACAATACATTACAATACAGTACTATACAATACAATACAATAACATACATCACACAGAATAACTTACAACACACAAAATAACGTACAAAACACAAGACAAACCTCAATACGCAACGTTACAAATAAATCAAGAACACATACTATACACTATTAAGACTCAGAAACGAGTAGAACCTACGATAGATGGATCAGTATTACAAAGCACTAGGTATACTAAATAGTGAGTAAACCATACTTTACAGTTACACATGTTTCACCAAAACCTACACCTTACTCCACCTCTCTACTCTTATTTACACTTCACATCCAACCACGCCATAATTCCCTTCTCTTCGCCGTATTTAGCCGATTTTCATCCCTTCTGATATTCCTTTCACTTCACTTATCACATTCCAACCATTTTGTATATGATTTTTAATTACTTTATAGCCTGAAGATGGCTTATAGTTAGCCGAAACATGTAGTTCTTATCAGCTGTATTAACGAATGAAATAGTTGTGCTTGACTGAAAATTATTTTTATGCCGATATAAGGCACAATGTTGTGAACAACATGAAGAAAGAAATCACTACGTGATAAATAAAAGTACGATGATGTGATTGCAGATGACGATCATGATGATATGTAATACCTTAGTCTACAGTTTTATGCCTGTTCTGTGTTCTTTCGTTTTTATGGGGGCTTTAAAATTATTTTGCTATCGTTTATTATTTCATTTTTGGCTTAGACTGACTGATTCTGCTGGAATCTGTGCTACTATTCGTATTTCAAATTACCATATTAATGTTCAGTTCATTTAAAACCTGTTTGCGCCTCTGTATTAATTAGTGGTGATAATGAATGATATGAACTACATATTCACTCATATATATATATGCACGGAAACAATAAGTAGGGAGTTAACTGGTCGTAAAATAAACTTTGCGAATGGAACAGCTGACACAGGAAGTTCGTACATAAAGTTGCGGTAATTAGTGTTTGACATAGTAAGTGCTTCATATATCCACGCATTTGTTATTGCAGTACATAGCACCTGCTAACTGCATAAATAAAGCATCAGAAATTCCGTTAACTGTCCTTTCTTTGTGTTATTAGTTTGGTGTGAATACATCAACGAATTCGGGCATATTGTAATATTTGAAAGTGGATCCGACGTTTTGGCCTTGTTTGACGATGATATCATCCGTCATGTGAGACTAAAATTAATGGTATTCAAATTAGCAGTAAATAGTTTATGTACACCTATGTATTTATGCATTTATTTAATTATTCGTTTACAGTTTGTTAAGAACGCTGTCAGTATCTCAACGTGTATGGCTTTGAATTGAAGGGATGTATGTAAATACCTGCTTGGAAGGTATTTGGTTGGAATTAGTCATGGCCCGAATCAGTTACTTTCTCAGCACTTACGTGGCGTACCTGAGATGAACCATGAAGCCTTTGTCAAGACAGCGCATATGGAACTCGAACCTGTCACTCAGTTAATATACCACATTTTTAACTTGCTCTGAAGGCAAATTCATTGAAATAATACTGCATCTATACGTGATATAGTGGGCTACAATACTCTTATTCACGCAATACCCCACGGTCTCTTCCGTATTTTCTGTCCATTGTACTAATACCATGGTAGCTTCAAAGTGTTCCCGAAATCACTTTCTGATAAATAATAAACGGTACAATCATGTGAGCTACACTTAATTGCACTTTCGTGAAAGTTTACACTTCTGTCAGCGACTGTAAGTGTGATGTAAAAATTCTGGAAGCCATTTTGTGAAAGCGTTTTTAGCTCTTCCATCGCATTATTATTAATGTCAGTAGCGTCAAAATTGCGCCCTCTCTTCAGTGCTGATTTCAGTCGGAGGAGCAGGTAAAAATCAACTTGGACCAGGCCAGGAGAGGAGGGGATGCTTTAGCGTTGTTACATTGCTCTTTGCTAAGAAATCCTTAACCAAAACCGACTGACTGGCTGGAGCAGTGTTGTGAGGAGAGACCAACTGATGGTTTTCATTTTTTCGGGGCATTTCCTTCTGACCGTATCCGTAAGGAGACGAAGGATGTCAGTGTACAATTCTTTATTCACAGCAGTGATTCCTTTAAAGTATACTAGCGAATTCCGGGGACTTTTTGAAGCTACTGCGTCTGTTTTCTGTTGCTGTTTTAAACATACCCGAACGCCATCATTTTTAGTGCGGAAAATTGAAAACCATTTCATAAAAAGCGAAATAATACTGTAGTTTTAAGTAGCTTATTCGTTGCAACATTCGTTGTAATTCTTTGGTCATCCGACAAAACCGTTCTTTGATACGGCTTGTCTCTAACCGAAACTTTAACTTTTGATAATGCCTTACTCTTGTCAGCCTATGATGTAATTGGCCGTCACCAACACAGGCTGGATGCTCAAATTTTCCGTCTTCCTGAGCGCGTACCTCACAGAGAGCAAAGCAGCAGTGATAACTACCACAAACAGGTGCGACTCACTCACAACAAGCGAGTGACTTACACCAGTGGTATGACTCACTGATACCAAGGGTGTGGTTCACACGCAGTAGGCCTGGAATACCATAACAATTCGTTTTTGGATATTCGTATTACGTAAAACAACCCAGTTGTAATTTGGCCTACTGTAAAAAAATTATGAGCTTCTTTTAGTATTATAAAAATATGATGAAACTCGGATAGGGGTTTCTTTTCATAAGGGTCAAATGGCATACCGATTTTGATAAGATGAGGCATGAAGAAGGTCTTTCTCTCTTTGGTAAACAAGTCCCCGACATCGACAAGAGAAGCATACCTGTACAAATTTCGTATCTGCGTACAGAGGACCGCATCTTTTGCCTGTCTTGATTTTATGAACAAAGACAGGTTTATATTGTCACCACGTTGATATTATCTCGGGAAGTCTCTATTTATAATCTTTTCGCATGATTGCGATAGGTAATGAACCAGTATTGTTAGGCAGATTAAATGTTGCACGTAGGTAGAGCACAAACATAGCCACAAATATTGTGTGATACAGTGGTATGTGCTGAGGATTATGAATGTGGTGGCACTGTACAAACGTTTCTTCGTAACAGAAAAATTTAACGTAGTCGGATTGTGTACTATATTACACCTGTATGAAAGTTACTGTCAGAAATACATGAACAATTTTTATAGTTATTTGTCTCATATAACATTTTGCTAGCAACAGGATATAAATCAAAGCATTTGAAGAAAAGTAGGGGCCATAATTCTTTCTAGATGTGTTTACCGATGATAATGTTCCGGATGTTGCAGCCAGTGATTTTAAAGAGCGCGTATGATGCTTCTGTTTCGGTACCAGATTTTTGCTATCCTGATCTGTTTTATCTCCATGTTAGTTTTCGGCGAGGAATATTCAGGAAATAACAAGGGAGGGAGTGGTAATTGTTGGTTATGACCACGGAATTGTCATAGGCTACGTTTTTTTTATCTGTCCTCTCCCTTTATGCCACTCCCAAATATATCCGATTACAAACATTATGACTACACCAGTACTCAGTGTGAACAGTCTAAACCTGTGTCAGTCGGTCTCGCACTGTACAGTAGAAATGCCTATAATTCCTATTATCTCGTAACTGGAACACAATACATGTCACCAGTCCCTTTGTCTACTACGTTCGTGGTTATGTTCACTCTATTGATGCTATCGTACGTACGATGTAACAGCCAGAGATCGGGCAGAACAACGTGGCTGGCAAGTAGGCAGTTGTACTAGATACGCCAAGGTGTTAACATTATAAATGTTGGAGAGCTCACTTAATTGTGACAAACGAATATCCTACGTGAGTTCTAAAGTGGGTTAAATACACAAACTTGAAACCATTCACACTTTCAACTTTGTCCGTGATGCGTGTTCAAAATAATGTGAATAAAGCTGTGTGTCGCCGGTCCCGGTGGCCGCGCGGTCTAAGGCGTAGGTCTGCGGCCGCTCGCCTGCTGGGATTGTGGGTTCGAATCCCACCGGGGGCGTGGATGTCTGTCTCTTTGAGTGTTGTGTGTTGTCAGGTAGTGGTCTCTGCAACGGGCTGATCACTCGTCCAGAGGAGTCCTACCGACAGTGGTTGTCGTTGAGTATGGTCTAGAACCCTCGTGAATGAAGAGGCCCTGGCCCACTGGGGGCTGTGGCACCCCCTACCCCCCCCCAGGAGAAAGCTGTGCTTCACGGAAAGAAAAGGCCAAAGTACTCAGGAAAAAAAGATAGCGAGAAAATTAGGCCCTAAAAAAAAAATAATAAAAAAAAACAACGACA
>Ga0123352_10002632_pt1 | contig 25264 bp, 7 predicted proteins | sample TergutLab28metaG_FD_89700 | JGI IMG/M metagenome (GOLD analysis project Ga0123352, IMG submission 89700) | Labiotermes labralis P1 segment gut microbial communities from Petit-Saut dam, French Guiana - Lab288 P1 | ecosystem: Host-associated > Arthropoda: Insects > Digestive system > Gut ...
ATGGATGTACTAATATTCGAAACATGTAGAGCATTAAATAATGAAATAATAAAGCAAGTGATATCAAGTTAGACTGTCTTTATTCAACTATCAAGATGATGCACGGTCCAATAAACATAAAAAAGCACTACTTAGTTTATTAATATTCTGAAATTGCTGCGGTATAAACAGGTACCATCCTTGCCTCCAAAGCTGTCACCAAAGCTGCCTCCTGTTGGTGCGAAGACAGGCTCAATTACCCATGGTACACCTGTGTCTTCATCTGCGTCTCTTATGGTGGGTGGACCAGGATCATTACATCAACAGCCTCGGTATGAGGGCCTGCTTCGTCAGATGACACCACCACATCAACAAGGGAAAGAGGGAAGTGCAATGAGTGGATCTATCACTCAAGGTACCCCTGTCCATCATACCCCACACCACCTACCACCAGACAAACGTGCAGATAGGGGTGGATTGCCATTAGTATCACAAGGACAGGGACCTGTTTTTGATTATTACAAGAGACTGTCACCTGCTGCTGTATCTCAGAATGCTGGAAGTAATTCCACAGGACCTGCTAGTAGTGGTGGACAACCAGGGTATATACCATACCAGCGAGAAGCTCCAGCCCCACAGACCACTTCTGCTGGAGGTTTTACTTCACCATACTCACATCAGCCCTCACGATCAACTACATCATTCCCATTTGATCAGCAGCGCCAAATCATAATGAATGATTTTATCACGTCACAGCAGATGCCTTCACCTCGGCGAGCGCCTCCAGGTTCAAATCCACCTCCCCCAGAGAAATCACAACAGGATTCGCCCTCACCTCGTGGCATCTCATCGTCTCCTCATTATTATCCTACAGCGAATGCATCTTCAGTATACCTAGCAGCTGATGGAAGGTTGCCACGATCATCACCTGCCAATGCTGTTGGAATGGAACAGTCACAAACTCCTCCTCATCATACTCCTCCCCCACCAGCACGCCAGGGTGTTATTCACTCCACACCCAGGCACAATGCAGTTCCATCTAGGCCCCCCAGCAGTGGAAATGGTGGAAATCCAAAACCTCCATCTCCAGCTGCATCTCCACATCAGCGACTTCATCACTTAACGCCCCATCATCCCCAGCATCATTCCCACCACTATCCTCCACCTGGTCATCCACCACCAGGCCATGAGGCGTTTTCCTCACTGGTGGATGTAGCTGTCCAGCAGCCCAGTTTGCCTGTCCCTCACAAGGATTCAGACAAACGTCAGCAGCCTCAACAACAGCATCATCTTCCTCCTCATCACTCTCACCATCATGAGGGTCTGGGAAAGACTATGGCTGACTCCTTAAACAGTGCTCGCATGTTGACTGACCATCAGATGCAAGATAGAGAGAGATTTTGTGTCACTCGGGAACGTGAGCGTGAAGTGCTTCATTCAGCTGAACAGCGATATGCAGCCGTGAGAGAAAGTCATGCTGAGCAACAGAGGTTTCCTGTTGCTGTTAGAGAAGGCCATCATCTAGAACGGTACAGCCAATCAGGAAGGGAGAGGGAACAGGACCAGGGGCAGCAGCGCCTTCCACCTGCATCAAGGGATCGAGAAAGGGATCGTGAAAGTCATCAGATCCAGCAACACAGGGAACTTCAGCAACAGCAGCAACAGGTACATTTGCATCAGCAGCTACACCAACAGCAGCAGCAGCAACAGCAACAACAGCAGCAGCAAGTAAGGTTATCTGCTGTAGAGTATGAGCAGCGACAACAGAGGCACCCTCAGCAGCAGATGGTTTATCGTTCTGCTCCATATCGTGACCACCAGCGTGTCTCAGACATTGAGCGAGAATCCACACGAATGTTTATGAGTTTTCAGAGGGATGGACCACCTGGTGGGCAGCCACCACCACCTGCCAGGCTTCATGCTGCATCACAACAGTCACAGCATGGTAAGTGATACTGATTTTGTGTCCACACTGCTGTTTTAACTTCTAGAGTACAGCCTCTGAAATCCCATGCTTCCACAATGGCTGGCACATGGTTCAATTTAATTTCTCACAGTGGGACAGTATTTCCCCTTCTATATGAAGAGGATGAACTTTTAATTGGGAAGTGTTTCCCTGGTATCTTTTAAAGTTTAAACTGGTGTTTGCAATAGCTTCAGTCCTTTACACTAAATCTTATTTCTGTAGCTAGACTGTTATCCTTACCAGTGAATTTCCACTACTGAATAATACATTTGACCATTCTGTCTTGCAGGAGGTGAAGGAACTCGGGACCGAGAAGGGGTAACTCGAGGTGGGGGAAGTGGGAGAAATTCAGGTGGTGGCAGTGGTGATTCAACTCTGACTGCAGCCAGCCTAATTGATGCCATTATTACACATCAGATCAACCAGAGCGCGACAGACAGCCCAGGTAGTGGCACCCAAGGTGGACCATCCAACAGTCCTGTACCTACAAGACCAGGAGACAGACTTTTTCAGGTACAACTCCTTTTTATGCACGTTCGCAAAATTGCGAAAAGTGTATGCATGGAACAATTCGGCTCCCACTGAATGGATTTTTATGAAATTTGATATGTGAATTTTTTTTTGAAAATGTTTTGAGAAAATTCAGGTTTCTTTAAAATTAGACAAGAATAACTGGTTCTTTACATGAAGATCAGTATACATTTTTGATCATATATTGCTCAATTCTGCTTGGAATTAGAATGTTTCAGACAAAAGTTGTAGAGAAGATCAAAACCTAGTTTATGTTCAGTAACTTTTTTCCCTCAAATTGTGCCATTTATTAGATAATGCAGAAGAGTACTGTAGAGCCAGACAGGCCACAGATGACACTATTTCGCATGCTTGTTGTATGCTGGATACCTAAGTTTACAAATACAGGCTTAGAATATTGATTGTCCACTGCAGTAGTGGTTGGACGAGTGTGCCTTAATGTGACGTTACGCGTACATTGCCTGTCTTTGTTTGATCTTTGAAACAGAAGTTGAACAATATTAAATCCTTTCATTTTTGACAGGTAATGCAACTTTACTTTTAATTCTTCAGGCAACATGTATTCTGAACTCTAGTAAGGGAATGAGCTTAGTAATTTTCCAATTTTGTTTAGATCGTTGGAATTCATTGTTTCATCTCAAGTGATGTTTCTTTATTTTATGCATGTTTGTTTCATTGGTCTGGTCTATTCTTGTTATATATGCTTACAGGGGGTCTTGTGTAACATAATTCATTATAAATATGTTACATTTGAAATTGTAACAAACAGCGTTACAAACTTTAACAGCATATCCACATAGAAGATTGTTAGAAATAATTGGTAGGGTGACCATGTGAGGATTCTAATGGTAAATTTTGCATAATTACTGTGCCAGTGTTTTCCTTCAGTGCTTCAAGATGTTTAGAAGCCAAGGTACCATAGACAGTGTACAGAAAAGTTGACAGGCTGAGTCATCAGGGGTTTGAATGCTGACAGGGGCAAGAGATTTGTGTCTTCTGCAAAATGTCAATACACATATGATCTCACGCCCACATGGGCTCCTGTTTAGTGGGTATCAGGGGGATCTTTACTCAGGAGTAAAGTGGCAGGGTGTGTGGCTCCTCCATCTTTTGTCAAGGTTATGAATGTAAAGAGCTGTAACTTTACTCCCCCGTATGGGATGTATAAAAACGTAAAGGTAAAGTGCACCCTTGCACAGGCACTTAGGCCCTGTACAGGCCATACCGCCCATAGGGGGAGTAGAGGTATAGCTCTACTCTTTCTTTACCACGGCACTAGAAGGGGGTGAGGGGTCAGCGTCACGCCCCGGCTGCTCTTTATCCCTGGGAAAGACCCGGTACCCCTTGTACAGGAGGCTGGGTGGGCCCCAGGGCCAGTCTGAACAGATGTGGAAAATCTCGCCCCCACCGGGATTTGATCCCCAGACTGTCCAGCCCGTAGCCAGTCTCCATACCGACTACGCTACCTGGCCCACATGGGATGTATAGGGGTAATATATTCACCTTTCTTTACATTAAGATACTTACAATTTTCTCTGTTGCAGAGTTACATGTGCCATAGCTTTTTAAAGCATGACACAGTGGGAGACCTGTATCCCCACTGACCCAATTTAAATCCCTTCTTTGTGCTGTGCCCTGTCTTTTAGTTCATGGTGGGCCAGGTGAGGATACCATCGCTCTGGCTTAAGTGGGGTTTTAAAGGTTAATTTAATTATGTTGTAGAGCTTCCATCGTGAGCAACAGCCTCCAGGATCGTCACAACAGCAGCAGCAGCAGCAACAGCAACCCACACTGCAGTCACAATCAGCCCTTCATGTTCCTGAATCGAATGGAAAAGTTTCACCATTAAAATCGTCTCATAGTCCCAGCATAGTTCATCTGGATCATGATGCTCCTCCAAGCAGTCAGGCATCTGATGGGTCTAATAAAACGATTACTTTATCCGAGCATATTGACTCAATTATAGCAAAGGACATCAGCGGGAGTAACCCATCTGCGGGGAGTGCAGGTAGTGGTTATGGTCCACAGCAGCATCATCGTGGTGTGTACCATCCATATCACATGCCTGCGCCTGCACCAGATGTAGCAGAACATCACAGCTGGAAACTCCGGAGGGCATTACAGCATAAGGAATTGGAAGCTGCAAGGGAGCGTGAGAAGGCCACAGCAGTGTCATCCAGGTGATGGTTATGTAAATCATGTAGTTGTATAATTTAGTGCTGAGTGTTTAATGTTATAGTACTGTGGCATCATTTGGGAGGTTGTGAATGTGAAAAGTATTTTGTTTTATAACATAATAACTTTATCTGGAATGTTTGCTGAAATTATAGTTTGCATAACTAGTGACACTGCACTGTTGTAGAGGCCTGGAGTTTTGTACACCAAATTTGTTTCACATGGAAATTGTATATATTTTTAGTAAGATTGATTTCAGTTGCATGTAAAGTAGCCAAATTTAAATTTGTATGACTTTTTTTAGGGAACACCCACAGTCTCAGATTTTGTCAAGACACATGCATTATTACAGGAAGTAAAATGGTCAGAGTTTCAGCACCCTTGTGTTTGTGTTTCATTCTTCACACAAAGAGTACATAATAATACTGAATTCTGCATGTGAGTCACCATGTTGCATATGGAATTGCTGTTTAATGGAAAGCTAACCAATTTTGAGAGGCTGCCACAGTGGTGTTTTATACAGGGTGAGTCTCTTGCTAGAGGCCCCAAACTATTCTCTATAAAAAATTATGTTATTGAGATAATGACTTGAAAATTTATATACACATACCGGGAATGATGCAAAACAGGACCTGTTCGTAATCGATGCTGAAACTGGTCTCCTTTCACATCCAAGCGCACTTGAATGCGTTTCTCCAAATTCTGGAATACTTTTCCCAAAGTATCAACGTTGACGGCTTGAATCTCTTGGCGTATAGCGTCTTTGAGTTGTTCGATTGTGTAGGGGGTATTTTTGTACACTTTGCCCTTCATTAGGCCCCAAAGAAAGAAGTCAGCAGGCGTTAGATCGGCTTCCCCTTGTCTCTAACTTTTTAACCAATTTCTGGATGGAACACTTTGATGGTGCACATCTTTCATCAAATTCCGTTCGAAATGCCGTTTGGCATGCTTTAAATGAACCTGTTTGCCATTATTTATGAACGAGAAATCCACGCTGTTCGACTGTTTACATAGACAATAGTTTGGGCCTCTAGCGAGAGACTGAGCCTGTATTTTACAAGAGTCATTCAAATGAAGCTAAAAAAATATGTACAAAGTGATTAATTGCAAAAATAGATGCAGTAAAATGATGTTAATTTTTCCATGTCGTTCCCACCACATTCCACACTGTGCCTCCAGTGTTTCATTGAAGCATAAATTCCTTGGTAGAAGAAGGCTTTTGGTTGTCCTGTCAGCCATCATACACCACCTCCTTTATCTTCTCACCTTATCTGAATTGACATCCATGCAGAGTATCTTTTAGGAGCCACAGAGATGAAAATTTCTGGTGCCAAATTGGTGAATATGGCAGATAGGGTAAATTCCAATTTTAAATCCTGAAACTATTTCACAGTGTGATGGGTCACATGAGGTTGGGGGTTGTGCTGCAGACATATACCAGAAGACAGCAGACCGTGGCATTTTCTTTGAATTGGTGGTTTAAGCTGATCATGAAGCATATCACTGAACAATAATGTACTGTACTGTACTGTACTGTACTGTACTGTACTGTACTGTACTGTACTGTATGGTATTGTGCTGTACTGTACTATACTATACTATACTATACTATACTATACTATACTATGCTAATACTATGCTATACTATACTATACTGTGCTGTGCTATGCTATACTATACTATACTTTACTATACTATATTATACTATACTAGTGTGCTGGGATAGCATAATCGGTATAGTGACTCTCTATGGATTGGACCGTCTGGGGATTTATTCCTGGTGGGGTCGGGATTTCCCACACCCATCCAGACCAGCCCTGGGGCCCAATCTGCCTCCTATACAATGGGTACTGGGTCTTTCGTGGGGGTAAAGCAGCCGGGGCATGGCATTGACCACCCATCCCCTTTTAGCACCGAGGTTGAAGGAAGAGTAGAGCTACATCTACTCCCCATCTGGGCCTTCATGGCCTGTTCTTGGGTGAACTTTATTACTATATTATATGATACTGTACAAGTTTGTCAGTTTTCATTTGAATGACCATTGCATTTGTCAAGGATTCATCACTTTGAGATTGCTGTCAGTGAAATTTTCATTCACCTTCTGTAACATCTTGTCAAATGGAAGTCCTAAATGCTATCATCGTATCGCCGTTATGACTACCATAATTTTCAGTAGCATCACAAACAGCATATTCAGCAGTTTCCGTTTCCACCATCTGCGCTCATCATCATTGAGTCTTGTTTGAAATCACATAGCATAAACTTATGCTCCTATTCATTGGACAGAACACACGATAACTTTCTGTTTGTTGGTACCGTAACTGGAACTTAGCACATGTTACTTTTTGGACTTCAAATCCACCATGTGACCAGAGTGTGATTCTATGTAAGCCATGAACTGTATTCATAGTTTTTTGAGCTGTTATGTGTATCATTTCCTCTACTTGTGTTTGATATTATTTAACATTTAACTTACCAATATTGTAAAGAATATTTACACAGCAACAAATTTAGAGTCACTACATTAAACAAAATAAAACAAAGTTAAGGGTAAGAAACAGCCAGGCTTACAGAAACAACAAAGAAAAAATTTAGAATATTATAATATTAAATGGAGTCTCAAAGAAATAAGATGGAAGGGCATGGACTGACATGAGTTGGCATAGAATAGGGACAAGTGGCATGCTATTATGAACACCATAAGGAATCTTTGGTATAATAAAATGTGGGAAGTTGATTGACTAGCTGGGGAACTGTTAGGTTTCAAGGACTCTGCTCCAGGGCAATGGTTGTTTGGTTGGCTGATAAGGTAATTAGTTCATGTAATATAATAAGTTTACTTCTTGTGTAATTTCTGTATGTATTGTTTCAGGTCTAGCACACCATCCATGCAGGCTGATGAACGGCAGATCATCAGGATAGCTCAACCGTCTTCTCCTAGAGGCACCAATGTTTCTGGGAATAAGGCCGCACAGTATCATGTTGAGCCTGTTTCACCTCCTGAGTCTGGTGCAGGGGGTGCCAGTGGTGCTGCTAGTGGTCATCATTGGTTACCAGGTGGTAGTGGGAATGTTACAGGAAGTGATCCTGTGGCATTCCTAGCGCATCGTCGATTTTATCCACCTGAACCTAGCGCTACAGGAAAGTCACACCTATCACCACTGGATTATGTGAAGAATCGGATAGTGGAGGTTATGCGAACATCAGAGGACGACAAGCCAGAGCAAGCCTCTCAGCAACCACAGCAGCAGCAGCAGCAGCAGCAGCAGCAACAACAGCAGCAGCAGCAGCAGCAGCAACCACAACAACAAAGGCATCTTCATCAGCAGCAGCAGCAGCATTTTGTTGTTGGGAAGCAACCACGTTCTGGTGCAGCTGATACCCATGGGTGTATTACTGAGGAAAAGTCATCATCACAGTTTCCCGTTACTGAAGGAGGACCAGAACATCAACTTCGAATGAATGATGATGAATCTAGGCATCAAAGTCAGCGTCAGGATAATGAGGTACACCTAAGGGGTGAAGGTGGAGTGAAGGTTGTGGACCGTAGAACAGAGGGTGACAAGGGAAGGGATGAAGGGAGGGGCAGGTGTGACAGTCCAGGAGAAATGGTGATAGATGAGGGAACAGCTGTGACCCCACAAGGTTCTATTACAGGAGAGGACTCAAGTAAACTAGATACTATAACAACCAATGTTTCTAAAGTTCCCTCTCCGAGTAGTGTCGAAGGAAGGGCAGGCAGCAGTTTTCCACAGCCGTCTCCTTCACCAGTGAGTAATTCAGCAGCTCCATCATTTTCATTGACAGTTCCAGTAACAACTACGCCATCATCTGTAGCTGCCGCGTTTGTCCCAACATACCCTTACTCAGCACTTAGTGTTCTGTCTGCTGCACGATCTCCGAATTCTGGTCAGGCACCAACCCAAGCCCAAACAAGCCAACCAGTTTCATCAGCAAGTGGTACATCAGGAATGACTCAGCAGAACAAACAATCATCGAGTGGTTCAAGTCAGGCCCAGACAACTGTACCTCCAACGAGTTCCGCAGCGGATATCCCGACCTCTCGATCAGCTGAGCCGGCACCTCTCCTTTCCTCTCAGTATGAACCTCTTTCTGATGAGGACTGAAGATATTTGGAGGCTGTAATGTAAACAGCAAACCCAGTGCATCGTTATTTCACACAAGAAGAAACTGCTGCTTTCAGCTTCTTGTAAAATGGCTAGCCTTGAGTAAAAACTGTGCTTGATTTCTTCACTGTGCAAGAGAAACTTGGGGTCGAGGCTAGAAGAGACAGAAGATAGTATTAAAAGAGGTGCAGTTTCTAGCACATTGGGGTTATGAACTTGTAGTTAAGGAAGAAAGACTGTGAAGTGAATAATGAATAAATCCTGACATCATGGATTATTTGCCAGGAAAATGGAAAGGAGTCCTATCAGACGTTTTGATGTCTGTAGGAGCGGATTCACTTTTTCTATTTAAGAGAAGAAATTGTATTGTGATAACACGTGACTCCGTATGAAACCGCCCGGGCCACATAAAGGCCCTGTAAAATTGTCATTTAACCAACCGTTTTGTTGGGGATAATAAAAATGCTGAAAAATTGCGGTGAATATAGGAGTATCATTAATGTTTTCTGTTCATAAGTGATGATTCATGGAAAAGTTTCCCTTGGAAATGTCATTGCACTTCATTGAAATATTAGATGTATATAATTGATTCTTGGTTGGTAAAAATAATTTTCTTCTTTCCTTGTATTCTCATAAGACGAATGTGATGGAAGCTTAATATTATTAATACTGTAAATTTCTTTTTTTAATGTAATGACGTGCAGCTGATTAATATAACCTCAGAAGTGTACTGCTTCTCTTTGCGGTTTTAAGAGACCTGGACTCGAATGTCATTTTTTAATATAAATTTGTGACTCCAAACCTGATGATGAACATTCTCTGTATGGGTTTTGAATGATTTTCTTTCTTCCTTATTTTCTTTCTTCTTCCCTCAAAGAGATGGGTTTGATGGTGACGATTAAGCTGTGTTCTTTTTTATTACACTTCACCTCGGTGGCAATTTTTCTTTAGTTCATGGTTGATAGGATTTGTATTACCATTCTTTTTTTATCCATGTGTAGAATTTTTTTGAAAGTGAGTGAATGTTGCTTTTAGTTTTTAAGTTGAGACATTACAGTGAAAGTTTAAACTTCTGTGAAAATAGTCGAAGGTGGAAGAGACATGTAAGAAATTTATGAAAACAGTAACTTGGGTCTTGACAAAATACTCAGGTCTATGCTATGCTAGCTATTTGATTGTAATGCAAATTTAAAAAAAAAAAAAATGAGGAAAAAAGAAAAAAAGTTGGACACAAAAATTTAAGACTTCTGACCAGTACCTTTTATTGCTCATGGTACAAATTTTCTTCCCTTTAATTATATACTTCATTTTAAATTGTTTTTAAATAGTGAATGACAAGGTATGCATCAGGTTTACAACAAGTTTTTCCCTCTTTCTTTTTCAAGTGTTTCCAGAGGAAGTGATGAGCAAAAGGGAATCACCTGGAAGCATACCACTTCAGCATTGATTACTTATACTTACTGTTTTGTTTGGGACCTTGTCCCATGAGGACCTTCCCTTCCCATTTTGAGTCCCCTATGATCACCAGGTGACCTGTATAAGGGACATTCCAGGCCTCCTCCACCTCACTAACAAGGCAGATAACACGTGTACGTAATACGTACACACATACATACACACACACATTCATACATATACACACACATACATATTCATTCATTCATACATACATACATACACACACACACACACACACATACATACATACATACATACATGTGCACCCATCCACACACACACAAAATCTTAGATTGTAGGAACTATACTGTAGTAATCTTTGATGTATTAAAACAAATTGTTATTTTTGTTGAAAATAAAAATCACAAGTGTCCGTTAAAAATTACAGTCATTTCTATATTCAAGGCCCATTTTCATTCCAGAAAATTGTGTCACTTAGACCTGTTATGAAACAAACTTACATAATTAAAATATTCTATGAGTACTTTCTGGAAATCAAAGACAAAATGCAGTGTTAGCTACTCTCTAGTGTATGTCCTTTAAAAACCTTTCAGAGAAACATAAATCTAGTCCATTCAGAACATGAGAACAAGGATAGATAATTTATAACATTTAATCCGATACTGCTTTTTTTTTTTAAATAAAATTGAATTTGTTTTTATAGTAATTGGTGTTCATGTTTCCTTAGATGTTCTTCTGTCTTGATTGTATTGGTACTTCAGTGTTGTGTGTTGTTACAGCCTCTGTTTGTTGTGGAAACAGCTGCCAAAGAATATTGCATTACATATAGCGGGTAAGTTCACAGTTGACCAAAAAAACCTACGTAATAATTCACTCTTCCTATTGTTACAATGTTGCTATTGTTCATAACTTTTTACTGGTATATAACGGTGCACATTTACTGTGACATTTGTGCCAGTAACACTAGTCATATTTTGCCATCTGAGCAAATGGGCACTACGCACCATGTACGCTACTATTGAAGCTCCCTGTTTGACAAATTGAATTTAGTTTAATTTCTGTCTGGATGTGCATCAAATGTTTGAAGTTCTAAAAGACTGAACAAGGAATAAGGAGGCCAAATGTCCAGAATGGAAGCAGGTGAAGATACTGACAAGTGATCTGAGAACATGAAATATGGAGAGTTTGGAGAAAAATAATGCTTAGTGTTTGTGGTATATAAACTGTGTGTGATGAGCACAGATTGGTCAATTCTGAGACAAATGTTCAGCCTAATTTTGGCATTGTAACTGCTGTATCTTAAAGCAGGAAATTTTATGAAGAATCCTATGCCATTCAAAAATGTGGTGAAATAAATGGCAGTAGTTCAGCATGTGGTACATTCAACAGTCATAGGAGGAAATGATATTATGCAAGGTGGATTCTTAAGTTGTCTTTTATGTGGAACACAGCTTGTGGCCTGATACCTCCTATTGGCAAAGAAACAAGTGTGTAAACCTTTCACATTATTGTGTGTTGGTTTTTACACATGGTCACTAGAATAACATTTGTGCCCAGACAAACTTATATGTGTCACAAAAGTTGAGTAGCTACGGTGTGACTGGAAGAACTATTGCCTTTTAGTACATAAGAGAATTTTGTATGTTCCAAATCCATTCATTAAGAAATATTTACACTTAAGTAGTAAACTGACAATTACACACTGATAAAAATACTTTATGATATATTTCACCTATATTTTTTATTAATGTGCCTGTGTTGACTTACTACATAAGTGTAAACATAAGAGAATATGTGCTGCTTGCTCAACAGCACAAATGAACTTTGAAATAAGGTGCCCTGGAGCAGAGGACACTGTGTATGTTCTCCGCAAGACAACTCCAGACCCAAAGAAGCCAACTATAAAGTAAACTTTACATAATGTGAGAATAGTGAATATAGCAGAAGCTATGGAGATGTTCTCTGTTCAAGACAGCACAGTTTTTGGTGCAAGTACTAGCCACAACAACACTCACAGCATTTATATCCAGGAAAGAAATAGAATGCCCTTATTCCATGTTAAGCAGGTAATTAAGAGGAAAAAAAAAAGGGAACTCAACACACACTGATCTTCGAAGGTCAGATGACAAGCAAAGGTTTACCACAGTGGGATGAAAAACAGAAATAAGCAATACCCATGGCATGCAGTTTTTCTGCCCTATATCATAAGAATACTAGAACTTATGCAGATTTACCTGATTGTTGCATTGTACATATCAAGAATAAGTCTGAAGTAGTGATAGCAGTAAATTTTTGGGTGTTGGAAGTAGTGAAAGTCAATTATGAACTAGATTCTACAAGTTGAACCAATGTGTATGAAACATGGTTTCTCACATTCCAAGTGGAATGAAGACTGAATGTTGTAGGGGTGCTCGGCAAAATATCTGGACCCACAGATGAAGTCACAAGAGCCTTGAAAAGTTTGTATTAGCTTTATGATTTCTATTCCAGGCCAAGAACTGCTAGTGTTCAAATGACGGATAATGTGGCAAACAGAATGGAAGAGAAATGCAAAGTTTCAGTAGGAAAACCTGGAGGGACATGTAACTTTTAAAACAGAAACAGGCATATAATGAGAAAATATTTCAATGGACCTTACAGGCATACATTTAGACAGTGTGAAATGGATTATTTTGGCATGATGGGGATGAGAATTCTTTTGAACATGGTTAATACATGGGTGCCCAAAAATGGACACATGGTAGTTATATACCTACATGGGAACTTCCAGAATGGCTGTCCAACCACAACGTTATGGAATGCTTCTTGTTAAATAACACTAATTTTGTAGGATGTAAACGTTTCTGAGGACAGTACTTCCTCCCTTGTACAGGCAAAGAATTTGTGCTCCTAACAGGCGTACGGGAAAACCAATGGGACGTTGTATATCGACGGAAAGTAAAGTGGTATAATACAATGAATGACTTCTATCCCTTTCCCACCCCCACCCTCAAAACATAAAACTGCTACCCTCAACATTTTCACAATGGGAGTGTGAAAACGTAAGGTTGCTAAAAGAAACATAGTACAACGTCTTTATAACCATCGTAATTAAGCGCACACTTTTTATTCTGCACTTGTTTGCCGCAGCGTCGTATTCAACATGTTACTTTCTTAAAAAAAAAAGCATGTGGGATAGTGTAAGAAGCAAGAAACAAAGATAACACGTACTACTCTGTGGTCTCGACACGTCAGGGAGGAATTGTAACACTTCAATTTAACTGTTTGCATCAGTAAACAAACGTGGAAATGTCTTCTTCTGAACGTGGTTGAAGGCTAGATAATCTGTGGTTGAAGGTGTACATATAATCCGTGAGCGTATAGCGTCGTTAGCAAGATGTCGGCAGAAGACGACGAGAAGATGGAAGTTGATATATTATCGGATAAAGACAAGGCTTCGGATAAAGGAAGTGATAGCGAAGATGACTCTTCGGAAGAAATGTCGGACAACGATGAGGAGTTGGAAAAACAGGCTTCCGATCTTGAAAGAAAGGTAAGGAAGTGTTCATACCGTAACATATATCATAACCTAAAAATATCAATTTTTTAGTACTTATTTCCAGTCGATTTGTTGTATTGGCCTTCTTTTGCTCTTGTCACGCAATTTTGCCTGCGTGTAGGAGAATATGTGTATACAATTATCAAAAGTTAGCGAATATAATCGGAAATTCTAAACATCTCCTGTCAGTGTTTAAATGTTAAGAAGTACCGATGTGTTGACTTTCTGCAACGGAAAGGAATTGTAAATATTTCATGTTCACATATATCTGAAGAAGCCGCAAATAGCACTAAACTAATACATTTGTATCATTTAATTTTGTCGTGAAATATAACAGCGAAGAATGTCGCCTTAAGCAAATTATGCTGTGTATACAGGCAGTGTAATTGAAAATTTAACCCAGGCACACACCAAACCTAATGGCCCTACGTTCCTTATATATTGTGTACAATATAACTTTCCTCACGTTGGAGCAAGTGTTGGGAATGACCCCCTGCAACTGTCATACGTGGGAGATTTCAGAGGAACTCAAACATTGAGGAACCAAATTCATAATTTTCTACGACATTTTGTACGATTTCTTCAGTCTGTAGGTTTCTACAAAGAAAATGGCCTGTATTATACACTACTGTGTTTGTGAACAAAAGAAGTTTTTGTTACGCTGTGCTTCACGTGCCTGTTACACACAACAGCTTAAACTGGACTGTGTGACTTAAGATGTCAGGTGATTGATTGTAACCACACATGTGGCTATAGCACTGATGGTGTGAGTTGTGCAGTGGCCGTTTCATCAGGCATGCAGTATCAACAGTTTTAAAACAAGAACTTAAAATGGTATTTAATAATGTGTTCACCAGGTGTCAGATGTCTGAGAGCTGAAGGATGTCATTTCCCAACACCTACTCTAACATGCCGTAAGTTGTATTATATATTATATTTAAGCGGAAATGTGAAACCGTAATGCTTGTGTGTCTGGGTTTACTCTTCATTTGAATGCCCGCTGTGTATGTGTATTTCTGTGTCTGTTTAGAATAGCAGTAGAGGGGGGGGGGGGCAATAGGGGTAAATTTTACTTCCTGGGGGGTTTGGACATTTTTTAACTTAAGTACAGCTGTAAAACTCTAATGGGCATGTAACAAGCAGTTCCATTATGCTGAAGAATTTTCTGCTCTGATTATCATGAAAGGCACTGTTGCTGGAATTGGTTTGTTTGGGTGTGTGGAAAGCCCAGTAAAAGTGGCACTGAAATTAATTCGGTTTGTATTTAATATATTATTCTTGCATTGTTTCCATGGTGAACTTAGTAGGTGGGTGAAAATTTCCTTAGATTGTGTGTGAGGTTTCGAGTTCTTCTCATAGCAGAGACTATGAAGGTGTGACACTGCATCGTAAATCAGTTGATCAGATTTCACAGAATTGTGTACGAGTATTATACCATCATAGAGCATCCTAACATTGTGCTTTTAAAGTTCCTTCAGTTGGTAAAAATGACATTGTACCTTTAAACTTGTTAGTTGAGAGTGATGCTTAGTGCTGCTTAATCCAGAATCCTGATTGATGAATATTTAACTGTTATTATGTACCATCATATGCACAAATAATAAATTTTTATTAAATTACTCCGACATGTTTCAGTGTTAATACACAATCTTAAGGGAGTTCACCAGTCGTGTTAACTAAAGTCATGAATCAGTAAATGACAAAATGCAATGTAGTAATCTGTTGTTATGATAAAATCTTAGTAAATGTGGCTGCATGTCTAATTCCTGGTTAGGTGTGTGTGCGTGTGTGTGGTGTGGAGTAAACAGGAGGCGCACCACACGTACACCTAATCAGGAATTACATATGCAGCCACATTTACCGAGATTTTATCATAAAAACACGTTACTACATTGTATTTTGTCTTCTTATGATTCATGAATTTAATGAAATGAATAGAATGGTATTTGGGTTTGAGCCCTTCTGGCCTCGATGCATCTAGGCCTTAGGACAGGCCCTTTGTTCCCCATTTTCTGTTACTAAATTAAAGGAGCCCTGTTCCTTTAGCAAAGTTACAGATAGCCCCTATACTTAGTTTTCTGATATCCTCAGGGTCCAAAAAAAAGGAGCCCAGATGTGTATGTCTGCGTGAAGCCCAAGCCTCACACTCACATACAATGTGGACTGAAGTTTCCTCCTCAGTACAACATTTCCTACAAGTGCAGTTATTACACAGTCCCATTATATCTAAATATCTTCGCAAGGTGTTATGTCCAGTAAGCAGGCCAATAACAACCCTGGATTGTGTCCTATTAAAGGACAATAATCGGGCCCATGTAGCCAGGTCGTGGCCAGAGATCAATTCTTGAGCCTGTCTCTGTGTACTACAAGGACCATGCCACAATACCAGATGCTGGTTTTCCATCCACTGGTTTATCTTTCTTCTTATATTCTGCCTAGAGACCCCCAAGAAAGGCTCATGTCCAGCAAACCTTTGAACATAACCGTCTTTTGTGAGCTTGTCAGTGATTTCATTTCCTTGCACACCGGCATGCCCAGGGACCCAGTACAGTCCCACATTGTGTTGGGTAGAGATATCGTCCAGCGCCTTCTGGCACCGTCATACCAAGGGAGATGTCATTTTGGCAGCTTGAAGCACTTTCAGAGACACCTCACCATCAGAGCAAATGCTCACATCTTACCCTGGTCTGTTCTGAGTTTCAGTTTCATGACTGCAGGCTAATAGTGCGTATACCTCAGTCTGAAAGACTGTAAAATGTTTTCCTAGAGAGATGCTGAGCCGTCTGTCTACAGATTGCCCATAGACTCCAGTCCCGGTACCCTCCACAGTCCTGGACCCATCTGTAAACCAGACGAACCCTTTAACCGCAGGAGGAGTCCCAGTTCCTCTAGTCCATTCCTCTCAAGTTAACATATTCATGACTTTAGCTAATACAATTTGTAAACTCCCTGAAGGTGGTGTATTAACACCGAAACATGTTGGAGTGATTTAGTATAAATTTACAGAACTTGTTTGTGCATATGTTGGTGTATAAGAAACAATTTATTATTCAATGTGCACGGTATGAACATAAAAGTATTTAACTGTTGTTGATTTGTTTGTATAGAAAGTAAAAATAACAAAGTGGAGGTTGCATGAAATGTGGATTGTCAAGATACGAAGATATAAAATACCTTCAGTCGCAGCGATTGTATGCTGTTTATCTGACGTTACATGGTGCTGTGTATTTCAGCTTCTTCTACACAGCCATCATCAGGGAGTACAAATTACTCAAAAAAAGCTCATCCTGTGCAGTACATGAATTATATAATAATACACAGTTGAGATATCAGTTGTACAGGAAAATGTATTAAATGGAATGTGGAATATCTAAAATTAGGCAAGTGAATTATAAAAGCATGTCATGTACTTCATAGATCATATAAGTAACTTGAAAAGCAAAGTGGTGTGCTTTCAAAATAAGAGGAGGGGAAAGTTACATATTTAGGAGACCCTCGACAGTATTGGTGCTTCAGGTATGCATATAATTGTAACTGGTTTGGATGTAGATACAAGTCCGCATATGCTAGTGATGGAAAATCTGATCTCTTCTGGATGGCGAATGTAATGTCTGAAATTGAAATGTAGTAGAGGGAATACAAATTCTTGTGTTTTTTGCTGTAAAGTTACATAGTGATAGTACTGTCAGTTTGCAGGTGGCAGCAGAAAACTATTGTGAAACTTACTGTGTGATACAGTCTGTTGAAGATATACTGCTTGCACATACTACAAGGAATATTTATTTTTACTTTTTCATTCCCACTTGTGCTGTGTTGGTGAGTCTGAAATTGGAAGTACTTTTAAATTACAAGTGAGAGTTTTTTTTAAATGATTTTATTGCAAAGAATGTATGTACAGCATGGTCATGGACAAGTAACAGAATTGATCCCTAGCCAATTTGCATAAATATTTATACAGTGGTGAAAGTGAAATAAAAGTGAATGTAAATAACAGCAGTAAAAAATTCTACCAAAAAAAGAATAGAACATTGTGACTACAGACGAGAGTGGTATAACTGGTTAGTAATGCGGTAAAGTAGGGAACATTTATAAACTCAAAACATACTTAGAGTGCGTGAATTCAGGTACTGTTGTGAAGTAGATAAGAGGTGCTCTCTCCTGGGTTATTATGCAGCAAGTAGTGGTAATTTCTTACCATCATTTTGGGACAACCAATCAGTCCCATCTTCAAGGGTTCGAGAATCCAAAAAGAAGTTCGGCTATTCAAGCCCAGCCATGGGTGAAGAATTGCGCGAAGTGCAATTCGACGTCCCTTTGTCTATTTAGCCATACCTGCATTTGATCGCATCTCTCGGCTCAGTAACAGACACTTTGTACACTGTCTAGGGAGACCTATATTAGGGCATACCAAGGACTGGCACTAAGGCAACATGTGACTTTATTTTGGGGGCTGTTCTTTGGATGGATGGATGTCTGAGTTTTGAGCAAGGACTGGCACACTCGGAAGCCAAAACATGTGGCAGTGAACAGACGCATTCGTGAAGCTGCCATTTGTAAGGGAGTAGTGTGGGCCATGTCCCGTCTATGCATTATACCCTGGCATTTGCCTTACAAGTGAGGGAAAATCACGGAAAAACCTCAGTCAGGTTGTCTGAAAGGTGCCCAGCTGAAGAGTGTTGGGTGCAATTTGTTAAAATGACTTGGCGGTGGCCTTGACTGGCCAGTTTGCACCTGGTCAACCCTTGATCAGCGTAGGTATCAGCCACATTGCCCCACATCAGCTGACTTTGAGTCATCACTCTTGGTTAGGGCTCTGATGTGGTCGGCGAAGAATGGAACTCTCAAATCCTCGTCGATCTGCCTGCTACAATGTACCAGGGTGCACCAGTAGCAAGGTGCAGACACTTGGACTGTGACACTTGCAGCCTCCTGGTGTGGGTGTGGGCAGTGAACCTCCATATGGGGCACGCATACTCCATCATGGGATGGATGACCTGCTTGTACAGCAGGACCCGTTTGTGATAGATAGACCAATTCTCCTGTTCAGGAGAGAACCCTACACTCCCAGCCTCTGGGGAGCTTTCTTTCTAAATTGGTCTATATGAGGCAACCAGGTCAATTGCGTATGTTGAGTCACACCCAGACAGTGAGTTGACCTGTTGGACTGGCTCGCCGAACAATTGACCTTGTAGATATGTAAAGTGTATCTTATTGCTTATAATAAAATGTGTATGTGCTCCTATGGAAACAGTTACTGTAGTTGTAGTGTGTGCTTAAATTATGGAAAAAAATATTTTCCTCTGTGTGTATTTTATTAATGTGTCCTGTTCCAATTTTTTGACAAAATGGATGAGTAAAATGAATGAATGATTAAGGCGTGCTAAATGTTGTAATGTAGTTAGGTCAGAATCATACATGAAATGTAATGAACACTTAGCTGTTGCATATTCGTTAGCAGTTGTGAAAATTTGATGTTTTCAAAATTTTGAATATAATGAAAATGTTTGCTTAAGTAATAAGTTTAAAAAAAAAATTACTACTACTGCTACTACTACTGTGGGCTGGGATAGTGTAATCAGTATAGTGACTTGCTAGGGGCTGGACTGTCTGGGAATTGAATCCAGGTGGGGGCAAGATTTTCTGCACCTGTCAAGACTGGCCCTGGGCCCCACCAAGGCTCCTTCAAAATGGGTACGGGATCTCTTTCCTGAACGTAAAATATCTGGGGTGTGGTGTTGACCACTGACCGCCGTCTAGCTCAGAGGTTAAAGAAATGGTAGAACTATACCTCTGCTTCCCCTCTGGACCTTCATGGTCTGTTCTTTGGTGAACTGTCCCTTTTACTAATACTGTTCTTGATATGTGTTCTGTTTGCAGGTTGAACAAAATCCGTATGACTATAACACTTACGTAGAACTCATAAAACTTCTCCAGAAGATGGCGGAGATGGAAAAGCTTCGAAAAGCAAGGGAAATGATGAGCAGACACTTTCCCTTGACCCCAGGTAAATATTTAATTATTCTTATTCTTTTGTATGTTACTTGAAACAAAGCATCACAAAAGATATTGGTGTAGCAGACGTAATACAGCTCAGTGACTGTGTTTGAAAACATAAATGAGTTGGTACCCATAACATTTCCATATCAATCAAGAAATTGTGTTATGCAGTGATGAGATAATGCCATCTGCGCTTCTTATAATAAAACCAACTGGATGCACTAATTTCTCAAATGTATTTTCTGAATAAAACTCTACATGTTTCGGGCAGTTTCTCTGTCCATCATCAGGAGTTTCTCACTGTACACACAGCAACGGCATATGTCATACAGGTTTGCTGACAGCTTGCGAGCAGGACGGAACTGAGTTCTGTCCTGCTTGCATTGGTGGATCTAGTTGGTTTTATTATAAGAGTTTATCACGATTCACGATCACCTGAACGTCACAAACCATCTGCACTGTAAGTTAAAATTATATGATTATTGATACTAGAGTTGTATCAAGAAAGAAATTTTTTGCTGACCGACTGTTGAAATTTGTAAATGGTCAAGTTGTTCCTTTCCATGCCATGTGGGGGGAGCAGAGTTGTAGCTTCACTGTTTCTTAACCATGATACTAGATGGATGTGAGTGGATAACTTCCTGCCCTGGTTGCATTACCTCTGGGGGGAAAAAGAGCCCAATGCCCATTGAATAGGAGATTGGGTGGGCTGTAGAGCTAGTTTGGCTGTTTTGCACCAGAGATAAGTCTGTTGTCTCTGGCAGGAGTCAAACCTGGGATTTACCAGACCATAGCCTAGTCATTGTACTGACTATGCTAGCCTTGCATTCTGTGAAATTGATATAAATGACACTTTTTTTGTAGTTGCACAGTCCGTTCTTGGCCAGTGTGTTAGGATGTAGGGAGACAAAAAACTTTTTAGTTGTGTATTAATTGAAATTACAGTCAACATACTTTCCTATATGGACGAGAGAGGTACCTGGTTTCATGAATTAAGGAGTTTTGTAATGATTGAATCTGATAATCCTTTATCCAGACGTAGTGCTGCTGAAGTATCATTTAAAACATTCAGGTGTGGCTACATTAATAAGCACAGCTTCTGTAGCCAGAGCTGATTACTATTGCATACACGTAATTCAAGCTGGGAACTTTTCCTTTCTTGTAAATAAAATATTTTGTAGTCCACAACTTTCTTCTTGCATGGGAGTACAAAAATGTATGAAACAAGTCAACTTTGTCTGGTTACCAAATAAAATTTTAAAGTGTTACCTTTGGAAATTTGTATTTCAAATGGTGTGTTACTCTTATAACATTTCTGTTTATGCTGCCTGGATTGTTTTTATTTTAAGGCTTCTCATGTGCCTTACATGTTTTGTAATCCAAATTTTGTTTTGTGAGATTTTAGTCACACTCACTGCTGTCCTTCAGCCAGTATGTGTCAGTATGTGCCAGTTTGAATACCAATAGACAGTTCTTATGAATTGATGAAGTCACACATCTGCAAGCATTGGCGGCATGATCCAGGTCATGAAATTACTTTGATTCCAGGTGAAATTAAATAAATTATTTCATAACTTTCAAAACTGTCTTTTGATTTTTGTTTCTTTTGTTGGTACACATGGTTGCATAAAGCTTTGCCATGTCCATCTGTCTGTCTGTCCACATATATGAGTGTGTAGTGAATATCAAATTTGAGTTTCATCAACTACAGATGTTGAAATTAGTTTTATAAAAACCACCCGGAACTTTGCCACTAGCTGCACTTTTGCGAACTCAGTGCATCGAAGGTAGTTCACTATATTCTGGAAAATGACCGAGCTCTATGTTTTGTCAGTTTGTTACTCCTTAACCATATGTTAGAGTCTATAGTGATGTTACAAGGTGTGTTAAACTCTTAAGAATGGATGACACATCAGTCCACCTCTATATATATACCTGCTGTATGAAAATCCATCCTCGCTGAATTAAAATTACTCGCCGACTTCGATTGCTGCTGGTCGCTATGTACCTCTACATCGAAGAAATTACTATATTGTGCATACTGTATTGAACTAGTGTAAAGCAGAGATTGAGATGCTGTTATACTACAGTTGTCTTCTGTTTATACAAGGTGAGTTGTGTTGACTGGATTAGAAATTTTATAAACCTTGAGCCGAGCAAGTTTGGTTATTATTTAGTTTATTTTATTGGGTCTAAATTCCAAAAAACCCCGCGAGTAGATATACATATACGAGGTGAGACAATTATTTAAACTGATTAGTTTAGATATTATTTAGACATTGAACATATTTGTAAATTAACTAAATTGCTATTTTGATTTTCTTTTATTTATTAGAATTAGTATTTTAGAATATATTTTAGATTTGAGATAAATGAAATAATTATTTAAGCGGCTTTACAATACCCTTGAATCCCAATAAATCATACAGAATAGTTAGATTGAATTAGTGGTCAGTAAATATGATGAGATTGTTGACATGGTGGCAGCACTACGCTAGGAGTTAAGAAGTGAACTATGAACCTTATAACAAGTAGTGTCCACCGGCGGATGGACTAGCAGGGAACAGGTTACCCGGGGTTAGACACTACAAGTGCGGTTCCAACTGGACGGACTTCCGTGGAATTTTATATTGAGTACTTTTACAGAAATCTGTCAAGGAACTCCAGATTTGGTTAAAATCAGACAGAATATATCTGATACTTTACATGATGACATAAGCATGTTTTTTTGTTGTTGCTGGCATCAAGTGCACCATAAGAGTATTTTGTGCAACACTCAGTAATTTATATTGTTGACAATAACCTGTGGATCAACAGTACACACAGAATACAATACTGTATTTTCATTGTTAAGATGGTTGTATGTATGTGGCAGAATGCTATGTCCTACCTACATTGTCTGTCTTCATTTTTTATCATTCTTCTCATCAGAGTACTGACAACACATGTTCTATAAGTCAGTGCTACTCATGTGTGAATGTTAATTCGCATTTCGTACTTCTGTGATGATTGAAATATGTAGAGCAGTATGCTCATCATTATTTAGGTTAATGAACAGGGGAGAGAGACCGCAAATAATCGAATGATATGACTACTCTGTGACATTGATTTACTTTCAACTCAGGCATGGCAGATTGAAGTGCTTAAAGGTTGTGTGTGTGTGTGTGTGTGTGTGGGTGTGCGCGCGCGCCCGTGCGTGCGTGTGGGGGGGGACTGTCCATCCGTATAGTAATAGGGAGCCACTGTAGTAACTAGTGTATGGGCAGCACATCCAGACAGTTGTGATTTGGTTCTGGGCAGTGGCAACAGATGTCTTTCCTCCCCGGAACATCCATCTTGGCTTTGGCACTCATCCAGACTTCTGTTCAAATGGTACTGAGGTCACTTTTGCTAGAAGTAACGAGGCCAGGGAGTGAAGCTGACACATCCATCATCTGCTGAGGTTATGAGAGGGTGGAGCTGTATTTCCACTCCCCCATGTGCCTCTGTGGCATGCACTGAGATGACTACCTATACTCTATTAATACCATGGTAATGTAGTTCTTTGTCCTCCAGAGCTGAGAGACCAGGCTAATTTTTTACCCCCTCTTTGAACTGTCTGCGTCCCTTAGCAACAAACTGTGTTGTGCAGAGGGCAGCTTTAAAATTAATTGTGTGTGTGTCAGTGAGAGGCTGAAGACTTGCTTGATATATACATATAGTATGTATATGACAATGTGCAATTTTGCAGATTTTACAAGCAGTAAGACAGACCTAGTAAAATTTACAAATGGTTAATCCAAAAATAAAAGGATTGTACTTTGACTGTTATCATGTTGTTTTATTATAATGTCAGAGCAGCTGTACTATATGCTGTTAAGCCATATATACATATAACACAATATTTTGAGCGTACTAAATTGTGAACAGTTTGAAATTGGTTTAGAATAAACAGCATTTATATGATTGGTTCTTATCTAATTTTAATGACACTTTTTCAGCTTCAGAGATTATGGAGGTTCAACAATTTTGCCTGTGTCATATCATATTTGTTTTACTGTAATTTTGTCGAACATGTGGTGCATTTGAAATGTGTATCTTACATATCTACATTCTTGTATGTTTTCAGCATTGTGGATTTCTTGGCTGAAGGATGAGATTTCTATAGCAGCGTCAGATGCGGAACGCAGTGCAATTGTGGAACTATTTGAGAGGGCTGTCCAGGACTATCTTTGTAAAGAATTTTTATATTAATATTTATTCTATTCTCAAACACATGTAATGTTCTCAATGTAACAGTTGGTGTATTACAGTAGTGTATGGCATTTCAATTTACTGACTTGCTTAAAGCTTCATCTTATAGGTACTGTACATTATGTGCTCTTTGGTATACCATCTGTGTTTGGAATGTGGCTGGTATGCAGTTTGCACTGATGGCTTCACTGTATAAGCATATTATAAAGTACCAGTTTTTTAATTCATGTCAGTGCAAGTAGCTGTGATTCACCTCTGACATAAAATTATTTTCATTGTCCTTGTTGTCTTAACAATCATTTTCTTTTCATTGCTAAGTGGTCCTGTGTTTCTGTTACCTTTGCTAATTAATTAATTAATTAATGTTATGGTTGCTCAGTTTAATTTTGACATGGAGTTCGGAGAAGAAGTTTGAATTACAAGTTGCAATCAGGTCACTGTGTTGTTCAGCTGTAGTGCTGTAATTGGTATAGTGGGAACACAAAATCTGTGCAGTTGGTGACCATTAAAATGAGATGGAGCAGAGTACAAAAGATAGAGACAGAGTGTTCTATCTTTATGCATGGCATGGCAGTGGGACCTGTTTACTTCGCTTTACTTGATCATACCTTTCGCCTGCAAAATTGATAAATGATCCTGGGGATCATAAGTGACAATCCATGATGCACACAGCATCAATTGCACTGCCTTAGTTCATTGAGCACTGTTTCATTTGTAGGTTATTTAAGAGTATTATATCAGAGTGTGGGCTGGGTAGCTCAGTCGGTATGGCGACTGACTACGGGCTGGATGGTCCAGGATCGAATCCCGGTGGGGACGAGATTTTCAGCCCATCCATACTGGCCCTGGAGGCCCACCCAGCCTCCTGTAAATTTGGTACCAGGTCTATTCCGGGGGTAAAGTGCGGCCGGGGCGTGCTGCTGACCACTCACCCCCTTCTAGTGCCACGGTCATGGAAGAGTAGAGCTATACCTCTATCCACCCTGTGGGCCACACTCGGCCTGTAACAGGATCACTTTACCTTTTTTATTATGTCATTGTAGCATATTAACCTTTACAGCTCTTGCGTCCTACCGTTTAGGACGGCATTTAAATACCTCCGCGCTCCCTCAGGGCTCGACCGTCCTACCCTCTAGGACAGCCACAGCCTCAGCCGTTTAAATATTTCACTTTCAGTATATTTAGGGAGATTTCACTCATTTTTAGCACCACACTAGAAGTTTTTCCAGCTTCATGCTCCGACTGATCTACTGGTTGAGAGAAAACCACATGTATCCATTTTTTATATGAGGCTGTTTG
>Ga0123352_10002633_pt1 | contig 25264 bp, 18 predicted proteins | sample TergutLab28metaG_FD_89700 | JGI IMG/M metagenome (GOLD analysis project Ga0123352, IMG submission 89700) | Labiotermes labralis P1 segment gut microbial communities from Petit-Saut dam, French Guiana - Lab288 P1 | ecosystem: Host-associated > Arthropoda: Insects > Digestive system > Gut ...
TAAAAAGGTTTTTTTTTATTTTTTTTATTTTTGTGGAATCTCTGATCTTTCTCACTAACCTTGGGTTGGGGGGGGGGGGGGTGCGCCTGGAATATGGCTGTCCGATTACAGTACATTTGTCATGTCCCATCTTTGCGTTTTCCGCTCTTTGCTGCTTGCTGCGTAGCACTTTTGATCTGTGATAGGTACAGATTTCAGTTTTGATGTCTGTGGGTCGGTAAGGACCGAATACGTATTGAAACTCTATATGGATGTGTGTTCAGTGATTTTTTGGCCCAATTATCATGCCCTGTGAACATGGGGTGAGATGAAAGCTTGTAGCGTCCTGTACCACTGTAATGAATTGCGCCATATTTTTTCTCGTACAGATGATGAATGTGTGCTCTAAATTGGCATGTTTGCGCTCCGCACTATGAACATGTTGGGAGGCTAAGGATGTACGTGTTCATGTTTAATGGACCGGCGTCTTTTACGGAAATCACTATGCGTGTGCTGTGTTCAAGCGGTGAAATCGTCGGTGTCATGCGCGCGGCCAAAGGCCGAATGTGGTGACGAAGAGATTAGTTTCTGTTGTGGAGCTTGTTGTTATTGACCTTTACCAAGGTCGAATGTGTACATCGGAGATGTAACTGGGATGGGGGAACTTCATGACTGTGATGTTGTAGATCATGTTATTTACCTGTTACTGTTTATGTGATTAACCTTTAGACGCCTAATGTCAACTATAGTGGTCGTACCGCACCGCTAACCTCCAAAGTTACATTTTATATATGTATTCAACAAATATAGGTACCGAATATTTTAAACATGGTATATACTCTCAGTTTTTTCTCTTCAAAATGCAGTTTGTTTCATAATTCTAACATATTTGGTTCCTGTATTATTCACATTTTATATACAGGTGTGCTAAAATTCAAAAAATAATTCCGGCGCCGAAAGGTTAAATCAGTCGTTTGTTCGAAATCTCATGCAAGGAGATCGCATGGAACACCCCCAAAATATGTATGTAAGGATGATATTGAAAAAGTATTATGATCATAGGCTGTGAATTGGACTCTGTCGTCATAAGCTAGGAACTAAGCGTGCAGTTTGCATATACGAGTATAATTCTGCAACTTGGAAGGTTACACTTAGGTGAAAGACTGTTGATTGATTAGGAGAAGCCCTGCAGAGCAGCTGGAAGAGTCCATTTGGCACACACCCTCCTCCACTTCAGTATTTCTAGTGTTACTGCGTTTAATGTCGGGGGTTGTTACCAAGGTCTTACAATTGGAATCCTAAATCCGCTTCATCAACCAAACCGAAAATCCAAAAAGAAATTCGTTGCTGTGGCAGTCCAGTACCTTTGATATCACCTGTCACATAATGTAGGATTTCGTAAAATTAATTTAATGTACCTGCTACAGTACCCACTGGAAGGAGATCATTAAAATGGATGTTGGTGGACTTATGGGAATTGTATTGGGCCGGCTGAGGACCATTTGCGGGCATTTGTGTCGAGTTTCTGGTTCTGACATGCAGTTTTATTCGTGCCTTAGACATAAATCGGCCTTGTTCTGAGATCCAAGACTGTCTGAATTATGCACGCGGCCACCTTCTGGTATTTACTTGGCGTGTAATTCGATGCGTGAGGTTATTGCATGTTGATGGCCACTTTGCGTGTGATGCAGTTGCTCTGGTATCGTTACAAGAATTTTCTTTCCAGCGCACCTATCTTTTCTCAGTTTTTGGTCCATTCATCCAAACTTGAATACACTTATTTGTAATGTCAGAATATGAATAAAAGTTCCTAGTGAGAAAAATCATGTCTAGGGGCGCATTAGCTTCTCGTGCAAAAGGACTCGGGTTCCATACACAGGAATATCAGGTCCCCACCGTTTTTGAAATTCCAAATTGAAGTGTACGGTTGCTGTGCATGCCACCGTCACCTCCCCACCATCCGTATGTATGGATGAAGCAACTGTGACACCTCCACAAATTCATTGTTTGGAAGTATTGTCTGAATTTATTGATTTTGTATATCCATTTGAGTTTTTATTTCGGTTGGTCCGTTTTCAGCTGTAGCCTTCAGTGAAATAGCACGTACGTTTTATCGCCCATCCCGAGAGAAGCTCAGTACAAAAATATTTCGAGCAGAACGGGTACAGAAGAATAAAATACTTTGTGTCCAATACACATTTTCTCAAGTCCAGTGGTTTTTGAAAGTCAAAATTGACGTCTTGTGTGCATTTCCGAACTCGTATACCCGAAGACTGTCGGTCTGTGTTACTGTTGATAAAAAACGAAGCTTTTTCTTTATCCCCATATATAAAATTACACGTCTTCCCTTTTCCACAGTGAAGCGTATGGGGGGAGTGGAAGTACGACTTCATTTATTCATAAACTTGGAACGTAGTAAGCCTGTTGGTCGAAATATGTTACCATAGTACCTTTTCATGTCAATGTTCATGAAGTAACTGTGTGGTGGAGTGCGTAAGCACCAATTTCATACCATCCTAGGCTTTAATCGCTTTTTATGTGATAATCTGCGTCGATCGAAATGTTATCAAGGGATATTTTCGTCTCGGTATTCATCAGGGAGTGTCGCGGGAGTCCGTAGGGACTACTTTTCGGGCATCTTTGTGTGAATTACGTTAATAACGAGTGATGCGTGATAGGTGACCAGTGAGAAGTTTGCGTTTTTTGTCCTATACGTTATTCATAATCTGTGCTATCAGTATCGTTTTTCGTACCGCGCGGTTTTTATTATTATTATTTTTTTCCTACAATTTTGAAGCAGCCGCCCAGTCTCTCACATTCTGCATTTTACAGTTTTGAAATATCCATCCTGTATCGTACAGTCTGTACCCGGTTCCTGTGTGATGAAAGCTACTTGAAATGTAACGCCGCGTGCCTTACGTCATGTGATGAATTGGCAATGACCGTTTTAATTTCACAGTAGCAGTATAGGTGGAAGCACGGTCCGGTATTTGCTGGATGGAGGAAGTTCCGTTGTTGGGATCATTGTATGCATACGCGTAGCGCTAGCGTCTTTGCAACTGAATCGGATCGATATTGCACGACGTCAGTTTTTTCGTGCTTTAATATCTATTTTCATTCATTGACAGTAATCTGATGATTTGACAAAATTTATCATTATTTTAATTATTGGAAATGATTGTCACTTATGGGCCTGTAGGCAGTTACGGCAGTTGATTGATACGCTGATTGATTAATGATTTAAAACGAAGAAGAAAGGGGAAAAAAGGAACATCAGTCACATTTATTGACTAGATAGCAAATGAAATACGCGAATGTTAAATTAGGTCGATATTTCGAGTCAAGTCGAACGTATGACTTAGCAATTCATGTATATAATTCTAATAACAGTATCAACTTAGTCGTTGCGATAAGATTATATTAAAGGTTTATGACAGTCATTAATTTCTGTTAATACGTTTATGCCGCGGACATTTGTTGTTAGCACTGTAAGTGATTTGAGTGGAGGATGGTTGTATATCGATGGATTGCCGATATATGAAAGGGTGTAACGTCGTCAGCGTCGAGACGACAGCAGTCATCGTTACCGTGAGCAGTTTTCTCTTGTATATCTTGTGTCCTATCAGACGCTACCGGTAGGAAGGTCGCGCATACAGCATAAATACTTCGGTAATGTGATCAGTCCGATTTCATGGTAGTGTACGGTATAGTTCTGTGAATTGCAACCGAGCGTAAAAACTAGTTATCTGCCAAAACAAGGGTGTTTCACTTGAAATTATGTGTAAATAGATGAATTATCATTGTTTTTTACTGTATGAACACTGTGACTGCCAGATCGTTGTCTGCCATCAATTAATGGAGCCTGAATTTCATGTTTCATTGTAATATATGTGTAATCATGTGAACCATAAATAACACTTGACCAATGACAGTCAGATCTGTTGAGATAAATGTACAAGTGAAATCTTGAACTTCTCGGTTATGAAATGCATTCTAATTCTGTAGCTGAACATCAACGAAATATGTCAGATTGAAAATTCACTATGGAGAAGCATGTTTACTTCAAAGCTGTGTATGAGAAAATAAAGAATTCTTATTTGTGGATCAGAGAAGAAGTCAGTACATTTTGAGATACATAGCCATTATACAGTGCTTCCATTTATTACACAATGCAGTTTAGTGGTGGTGCATTCAGTTACCAGACAGAGCCTGATTCATGGTGTGAACCTTTGAATTTAGTAAAGAAAAAGAATAAGCCTGTTGCAGTTGTTGCACCATCGTCTGTAGTAGAAAAGAATAATTCTGAGAAAGAAATTTGCAAGGCAGATTCTGCTGAGGCTGTGATAAAGAATTGCAGTGATATTTCAAAAGGGGATTTTGATGATAACTCTGGCAGTGCATCAAAGTTTGACAGTATTGGTCATCTTATGGGTGCTGTCAATGCCAGACCAACAGGAATGTTAGAAGCATTGCTTACCAGGCAAGACACAAAACAACTCCAGAGGAGCACTGACTTGACCCAAAACAATTATACTGTGGAGAGAAATCAAAGCGAGAAAGAGTGTGGTGGAGATGAGAAGATTTGTGATAATGTTTACAACATGACGCCGGTGGTTGAGCATGCAGGAGGACCTCCCAGCACACTTAGTAGCTTTGACCCGATGAGACCTGATGGTCTGTATACGATGATCCATGGCCTTGCTGCATGTGAACACAAGTTTCTGACAGCCCTGTACATGAACAGCCTGATGAATGCTGCTGCAGCCTCACCCCCAAGTGTCATGCCTCCTCCAGTTCTGGGGTTTGGGTTCTCTCCAGGTCCCAGCTACTGTGTCAGCTATGAAAACTCTGCACTTGCAGAGGCCTGTCGCAGCAGCTTGGTTGCAAGCAATGCCCCGATAATGAGCAACTTACTATCATTTGCTGACACACAACACAGATTGTGGCAGATGGTGAACTGGCAGCAAGAGAGAGTAGGACATAATGCTACTACAGATACCTGTAACATGACTGTTACATCCAAGATGGAACCTGAAATAAAGAAGAACTTATCTCCAGACCAGACTGCATCTAGTATTGTAATACCTTTGCCCCCTTTGGTGACTTCCATGCCATCATCTAATGGAAGCCTACTGTCACGGAAAACAAGGCCAAATTCAAAACGGTAATTGATTCACAAGATCATGTGGCTTTAGAATATATCTTTACAATATGATATGAAGTTTAATTAGAATGTTTGTGTTTGTGTTGCTCAGTAAATTCAGTCTGCATGTGGTGACATGTTAGTGGATTATGCAGAGTGTAAAAACTGTGCAGAACTAAAATTCAGACAGTTTCTTTCATCTGCACATTTTTATCATTTTATTTATTGTTCTTTCATCATGTTTAGGAATTAGGAAATGCCGTCTTTATCGAATCACAATGAATAGTCAGTTTTTTAATTCAAATTGGTTTTTGGTTTCATTCAGATGATTTTGTCAGTCACACCAAACTACACATTAAGCAGAAATAATCCTCTTGAAAGCTTTTATAAAAGTGTGGTACTGTGTTACAGGTCATCTTCACTGGACCAGAAAAATTCCACCTCCTCGACAACGGAGGGTTCGAAAACTCAGGACTCAGGACAGACAAGTAATAATCAAGGTAAAAAAGGATTTTTTTTCCCTGCCCTGACATGACTTCATATTCTTCTCACATCATATTGAAAATTACCACTGATTGGATCATAAACAGGATTGTAAATTCCCAGTCAAGGTAAGGAAGCCTGTTCAAGTTTTGTGAACTCCTTAAAGGCCATTCATCCTCGATGGAGATATCACCACCACCACCAGATTAATACTGGTCCCCCCCCCCAAGGATATTATTGGTAGCTGATAAATTTGTGCACAGTGTGGAATGTTCCAGTACTGCTGTCCTTTGGATGATTCCTTATTTTGGGTTTAGAATTTTGTAACTTTTGTGTAGAGTGTTTGGCATCACACTAGTTCCTGATGAGCTGGTATAGTTGTCACTAGTTACCATGTGCCTTTGCTGTTTAATTTCATGTTGGTAATTTTGTATACTTTTTGGTTTTATCATATATACTGTCTGTGTTTGTGTGTTTATGGACACCTATATCTATCATAAATTTAATGGTTTTGGTCTTGTCAGCTAATGTATGAAGTGCATTTGGAAGTGATTTGGACAGGAGATGTGGTTTTGGCATTATAACAGGCTGTGTGATTGTGTGAAGTATCATTGGATAGTATAGTCTTAGTTCTTCATTCCACCACCAAGTACTTTAGTCATGTATGCCTTTGAAGAACTGTTGTGTCATTACAAAGTCTAGTGATTGAACTGCATGAACAAGAGTTGTTAAATGGGAGTTGATTATCGTGGTCCGCGATGGACCACATGGTTCCTTTGGAAAGAAGGCTTTAAATCATGAGATATTCATCATTGTTTTTCTGAAATTTGTGGAGAGAGCACCTGCACTCAGCACTCTTTTCAGCTGGGTGCAGAGCTCCAACAGTGGAAAGAAAACTGCACACCAAGTCTCCATGAATGGTATTGCAACACCCCTAAAGAATGGTTCTGTGAGGCCATCCAGAAGCTCCCAAGGAGATGACTGGTATATATAACTTAGGAGGGGAATATGCTGAGCTGGAATTTGTTCATTTATCAGCCTAACAGTAATAAAGTTCTTACAAATGAGTGAAGTCAATCATTACCAAACCCGTCATAGTATCAGGTCTGTTGTGCCACATATCGTTTTTGGTTATTGACATATTTGTCCATTACAGTGGGAGAAAACATTAGCTTGTGATTGGCAAAAATGCTTCTTGTATTTATAACAGATGTTTGAATATGTCAAGAGTCCAACTGCACTGGTCATAGCATAATTATGCAAGCAGAAGTCCCTCCCCCCCTCTCTCTCTCTCTCTGCCAAGGGTATGGTTATGTTCTGTGTTATTGTAGTCATTAAAACTTTTCCTATGGATGAACCTTCACACTAAGAAACTGAAGGTGACTTGTGTAATGAATAAATAGAAGTTTGAGAATGAGATTTTCAAGTACACCATAAAAATCACTGTAGTTTATTTGCACATTGCTACCAACACTATTGGCAAGAATCTGGAAGGAGTGTTATATCTTGGGCATTCTCTATTCAGACCACAGTACAAAACTGGAAACAGAAAGTTATATTTTATATACTGCAGTGATGTTCACCCATGCAACACATCACTAGTAAATAAAAGTAATTTTTCCATTATCTGATTAAACACCACACAACACTATGTACTAGTAATCATAATGTTTCGAAACCTGCTGCTTTTTTCATCACTGGAACAGATTGTCTCTTAGTTAAAATTGGCACATCATTCTAAATGAGTCATATCTTCACTTGTGAAATTCCCTTGAATTTCTCTGACAGTCCTTTAATGTATGGAATTGATACCATGCATGCTAGTTTGTTGTCACTACATTTTTGTTTCCTGTGTTGTGGTTTCTTCTTGATCAATGACTTTCCTGACTTTGACTCTTGTGACTTTTTCTGCGTATGTAGTAGATAAAAAATCTTTCTTTAGTAAGTCTTGTTCTGCCAAATTATTCAGCGTATTATAACATAATATATTAGTCCTGTACACCAAGTTCTGTATCACCCCTTTTTCACATGTGGGGGTGTTTGGACTTACATTGTAGATGTTGTCCTGTATGTGGTGGTTTTCTGTACACTGTTGTCTTCACTGATGTTCCCTCCTTCATAATTAAAACATTCAAGAATTGGATAGAACCATCTAGTTCCTTTTTCATGGTGAATTTAATGGATGTTCTCATATTGTTCAGATTATGTAGAAAAGTTGGAGTTCCCCAATGCTGTACTTCCAGATGACAAATGTGTCTTTAACATATTTTAACCATAACAATTCCATACATTAAAGGACTGTCTGAGAAATTCCAGAGATCAGGGGATAGATTCAATATAAAAACAGTTTTCAAAACTAAAAATTCATTAGGGGTCTCTTAAGAAAAATGAAACCAAAGGGGGAGTTAAAGAGTGTGTCTAGAATACCATGCAAGTTTGTGACTTATGTATGTTTCCCTACCTCACTGATAGAGAGTGCCAATTCTATTCACTAAATTACATGAAGGTTTTAAATATATTTGACCTTAAGATCATATGTTACCATGAACTGTATGGGATGTTTTTTATTTCCACAATTATTTGTCACTTGTAGTGTTATTTATGTTTAATGTATGTATGGATGAATCTCATAAATAATCTCATTTAGAGTGTATGTGACAGTTTTATCTAAGAGACACTGTTCACCTGGTGAAGAAAGCAGCAGCTTTCAAAACATTGTGATTATGCAATGTTGTGTTGCATTTATTAGATGATGGAAAAAGTCCTTTCATTTACTAGTGATGTGTTGCAAGTTGCTCCATTGTCAAGAAATTCCATGGTACAGGTTCACCCATAAGAAGTGGGTCCCTGTCACCAAAGCATGACGCATCCTCAGGTTGCAGATGGAGAAACGGCCTCCAATATGGAGGGTAGCTGGGTGTATGGTAGCGGACAGCTGAGAAGGGGTGTTCCTTGAGCTTCAGGGTTGGATGAGGTGCTAAAAACTCACCAGAAAAAGGTGCCATGTTACAAAATGTTCGCAGTTGCCTTGGACTTGGGCTTATCCTTGGGATCTGGCTCAGAATAGGGACAGGTGGCGGGTTTATGTGAATGCAGTAATGAACCTTTGGGTTCCGTAAAATGCAGGGAATATGTTGACTAGCTGAGAAACTTGTAGCTTCTGAAGAAGACTGTTTTCCATGGATTTAGTTGGTTCACAGTAAATTCAGCAGAAGGATAGTTGACTGTGCTTATTATTTTTAAATTAACAAACACTCTAGCACAGGAGGGTATATGAATGTAAAAGTGGTGAAGTAATATATGTGGTGTAGGGCATTACTTAAAGAGTTACTTTATGCTACAAAGCAGGTCACCTAATATTTTAAGAATGATGGAATCTAGAGTGGGTTGGCCCTGTAGATAGGATGGGGGGCTGGACAGACAAGATGTGCATGCAGATTTTAGTGGGGAAATCTGTTGGAAAATGCCCTGTACAAAGACTGGTAATGAAATGGGAAGGTACGAATAATTTTTTTTAGGCACGTTCGCCAAGTTGCGAAAAGTGACTGTTAGCCTCATAATGTCTGTCCGTCTACCCTCCCACATGGAACAAGTCAGCTCCCATGGGATGGATTTTCATGAAATTTGATGTTTGAGTATTTTTAAAAAACTGTTGAGAAAATTCAGGTTTCATGAAAATCGAACTAGAAGAATGGGTAATTTAAGCAATACCACTAGACATTTTTGATCATTTTATGTTTTCTCTACTGTGCGTTGTAATATAATTATACAATATAAACCAATGAAATGCATTTTCTAAATTAATATTTTAATTAATCAAAATTAAAAATAAAAATATAAATTTAGAAAATATGCATTTCAGTGGTTTGTATTGTATAATTTTTTATCATATCTTGCTCAGTTCTTCCTAGAATAAGAAATGTTTCAGACAAAAGTTGTGGAGAAAATCAAAATGCACATTTTCTGGTCAGTACTTTTTTTTTTTTTTAAATCATGCCTTTTATGAGGTGATGTGGAAAAATACTGTAGATTGAGACAGTCTGCAGATGACAGTATGGCTCATATGCATTGCATGCTGGATAACGTAGGCTACACACATACTCACAGTTTAATACTTACTCCTTTTCCACCGAAACAATGGTTGCGAGAACGTGCGTCAGTGTTACGTTATGCATTCATTTCCTGTCTTGTTTTCACTGAACAAAATTTAGTGTGGGTGGTGGATAAAAATTACTCCATATCGTACCTATTAGTGGGCTTTTAGTGTTGAGTCTCCAGGTTGTACTGTTGGGAATATTTTCATTCTGTACTTCACCTTATGCTGACCCAGAATATTCTATGTTTGAGCATATCCTATGATAGAGCAATTTCTTGATGGTTGTACATTTTATTTTGGATGCTGTCCATTAATATTTATTTGGAATTGATGAGAGCAAAATTATTTTCCATGCTCTCGCTTCCTTGTTCCATCCAGCTTTGAAACTGCACCTTTCACTTCTGCTCCACAGCTGTTTTTTGTGTGTGAAAAGTACCCATACATGTGCGTCTTACCTGTTTACACATACATTGGTAACTTTTGGAAGCAGGGCTATGCCCAAAATTAGAAACAAGAACATTAAAATGGGCAAATGAAATGACAGGTGGCTGGCCTATTGGCCAGGATGTTGCAGCCAACTGTTGCCATGTGTTTAAAGCTCAGTCAGTCATAATGATCAAAACCTTGGATCTGTGTGAGAGATCCACTCCAAACTGCTGCTCAACAATTTGGGTTTTTTTTCCCGCTTTTTCCAGATAAAAAGAAGCCACACATTAAGAAACCGCTGAATGCCTTCATGTTGTACATGAAGGAGATGCGGGCCAAGGTGGTGGCAGAGTGCACGCTCAAGGAGAGTGCAGCTATTAACCAAATACTGGGCCGACGGGTAAGTGGCATCTAAGATAATCAGAACTTTGTTTTAAATTCAGTATTTTGCTTTTCTTGTATGTGAATACAACATTGCCATTTTCACCCAGTGAACTGGCTCATGTAGTAACATTTCTGGCTTGTATTCAATATGCATGAGGTTCAGATCATGGCCATGACACCACCTATCCTTTGTCAGGTATTTTTGTGGTTCTTGTCTATCCCTCAATGCAGATACCAGAATAGCACCTCAGATCCTTACTGCTTCCTACAGCTTGTAAGTCTGAGGTACTAAACAGCATTGTTTTATAAATTACTGGTACTGCTGTTGCTACTGCTACTACAACTACTACTACCACCACCACCACCACCACCAGTAACAACAACTTCAACTTGGTTTGTTTTGAATTTCTTTTGATATCTTAGCTCATTACCATAAGAGGTTGTGGTATTATTGGAGGCCATGCAAAGGATGTTGGTTTCAGGACTAACCAGATCCACAACATACCTCCCCTTACCTCTTACTAGTCAAGTCCTTGCGATTATGATATTCATTATGCTCCATAGTTTGGATTCCAGTTCATCTCTGTCAGCTGTTGTGACCTTCGTATTATCATAGAGTAAAAAATGGGAAATGTGCTGTGTACCATATTAATTACTGTGTACTGCCTGAAATGTGGATTCCTATTTAGGGGCAAGATTAGTGAAAATGTTTCTGTTTTTTGAATGTCATTGCTCCAGATAACTATGTTTTGAAGTTACTATGCCCAAAGAATGATTTGGCCTGTTGCATAAAAGGAGCATGACATTCTCATCCCATATCGGACATATGAAGGGGTCCTGATATGTCCTTAGCCCGACCAGGAGGGAAACAAGCTACAGTGACCAAACTCGGGATTTATTCAACATACTCCCCACGAAGCTCAATACACTTCTTAGCCCGTTGCTCTAATTTTTGCAAGCCACTCAGAAAAAAATTCAGAAGGTTGTCCGTCCAACCAGTTCTCCTTGGCAGCAATGACCTCTGCTTCAGACGAAAAATGGCGACCTTTCAATTGTTTTTTCAGTCCAGGGAACAGGTGGTAGTCCGACGGGGCCAGGTCCGGAGTATAGGGTGGGTGATCAAGACACTGGAAGCCCAGGTAGGCCAGTTTCTTCTGGGTTGCAAGTGCCGGGTTAGCTTGGGCATTGTCGTACAACAACAAACCCCGTTGGTGACCTCGTGGCATTTTTCTTTCCAAACGTCTTTCATTTGCACCAGCAGAGATGAGTAATACTCCACCTGGATAGTTTGACCCTGCTGTCTTGATCCCAAAAAATCTAGGTGAGAAATTTTCCAGCAGATTTTTTGCACTTGGAATTTTTTGAGGTGGGGTGAGCCACCATGCCGCCACCCCATTGATTGTTGCTATGTCTCCGGGTCATAGTGATATAACCAGATTTCGTCCATGGTCACCAATCGCAACACAAAATCATTTGGTTCGCGCCGAAAAAATTCCAAAAGTTGGTCAGGCGAGTGGCACTGTTGGCGTTTTTGATCCGCGGTCAGGCATTTTGGGACCCACTTCACATAGAGCTTCCGCATGTCCAAATCTTCATGAATGATGGAACCAACCTGCTCACGTGAGATGCCCAGTTGCTCGGCCATTGATTTAGCCAAAATCTGGCAGTCTTCCAAGATGAGCTCGTGAATTTGATCAATAATCTCCATGGACGTCACTGTTTTGGGTCATCCAGGACGAGGCGCAACACAGGTGGAAAAATCACCACGTTTAAACTGGGCCAGTCAGTTTTTGATGGTGGCATACAATGGTGCATGTTCCCCTAATTTTTCCTTCAGAATGGCGTGAATTTCCTTCAGCGCCTTGCCTTGGGGGGGGGGACTTGATGACAGCTTGCGTCTCGATGTTGAAATCGTGCGCACTGCCTGACATGCTTCATTTCAGCCTCTGTAACATGAAAAGACTTGCAATTCGACACATGAACAGACCCCTCTTTCCAAGGACAGTATCGATTCTGTCCTGTGACATTGGGAAGTAGGTCGGGCTAAGGCCTTATCAGCAACCCCTACTATATGACGTTTGAGGTTCCTTTTTGCATCTTGCTTTTTGATGGTAGAGACAGAAATTTTTACTACTATCTGGATGTGCAGCATGGATATTTTGTTCCAGCAGTTTACATAATAGTGTTGGCATGTATATGATGGGGGACCCAAAAATAACCAGAATTTAAATGTGGCGCGCGAGCAAGAAGTAGTTGAGCGTTGCGCCACTAGGTGTCGCGAGTCAGCACAATGCTCTAGCAGTCTGCCGCATGGTGTTAATCTAGGTTGACCATTACTCTTGTTGTAGCATTTTTCTGTGTGCCTGCTACGAATTTTGGCGATTTTTATGATGGCTGTTAATAAAGAGCGAAGAGTGTGCATGGACATTCGTTTTCAGTTTGGGAAATCAGCTGCTGAAACTGATTTAATGCTGCAAGAAGCTTTTAGGGAAGACGCTTTAAGTAAGACTCAAGTGTACGAGTGGTATTCACGTTTCAGAGGAGGTGAAATGTCATGTGAGGACCAGCCAAGAAATGGCCAACCTTCAGTCTGCCAAAATGATGAAAATCTTGAAAGGATATGCAACACAATCAGTGCAGATTGTTGTTGGATCATTGATGATATTTCTGAGATAACTGTTTTGTCTTGGAATTCATGTCAGTGAATGTTAATGAAAGATTTGAATATGAAACATGTTTCCGCAAAATTTGTTCCGCGATTGTTGATAGAGGATCAAAAAACAGTCGTTTTGAATGTTTGTTACGATTTAAGGGAACAAGTTGGAAATGACCCACAGATTCTTTCTCAAGTTGTGACCGGAGATAAAACTTGGTGCTGTGGTTATGATCCGGAAACAAAACAAGCATCGAGCCAAATGAAAACTCATAATTCTCCAAAAACAAATAAGGTCCGAAAGGTTTAATCAAATGTTGAGATCTTTTTTTTTTATGCTAATTGAATTGTGCAGAAGGAATTTGTTCCTCCTGGACAATAGTGTATGAAAAAAATTTGGAGCGGTGGTGATTGGTTCCTTCACCACAACAATGCCCCTGCCCACTCTCCTTGAGTGTGCAGCAGTTCTTGGCAAAAAAAAAAAACATGATTGTTATCCCTCATCCTCCCTATTCACCAGACCTTGTGCAATGCGACTTTTTCCTGTTCCCTCATAAGAAAGGCCAGATGAAAGGGAAACGTTTTGCTGATGTCAGTGAAGTGCAAAAGAAAGTGCTGGATATCTTGAACAACATCACCACTGAAGAGGTCCAGAAATTTGTATAACAGTGGGGAAAACGTTGGTGCAAGTATATCGAGTCAAAAGGAGAGTACTTTGAAGGAGACTAGCGTTATAATAGTATAATACCTAATAAACTATTTTAAAAAAATAATTCTGGTTATTTTTTGGTCCCCCCCTCGTAGATGCATAGGAAAATAGGCATTGAAAGGATTAAAATATTTCCTTTCATAGCCTTTATATTCAATCTCGTTACACATTTTTCTGTTGCTGTGTTCATATTACAATTTATAATCAAGTACTAATGGCTCTGCTGTGTGTATATCACTCTGTCTACCTGAAATTATGTATTTCTTAATTCCCATTCTTGTTAATGTGTTCTGCCTCTGAATTTAATTACCCTTACAATATTAATGAAGCCCATCAATATGTCATATTCTCCAGTCCTTCGTGTCTTTTAGTTGAAATTTTAAACCCTCAGTCTGCTCCGCGCTCACTGTAAGACAAAGTGTCAAATGTGTATAAAAGAATAAATAAAACAGTTGCTTTATATTTCTGAAACAGGCTATTTGGAAAGACATAGAATGATTTTAATATATAGTATATTTGTAATTTTCTTGTGTACAGAAGAGGCATTTCATACTTGAACAAACGTTGACTTTTGTATTGATTAAGTGTGTATGTGGCCTTCTTGTGAGCACATGTTCAGCTTGGGATCCTGAAACTCAGTTGACTTGGTGTAAGTAAACCACAAAGTTGTCACCCATGTTATGCAACATGTAATTGCTCATCTCTTCAGTGATAGCTTCATTTTCACTTGCAACTCCTCATCATTGTGCAGATTGGGGTGGAGACTGGTGTGCAGTCTTTAAGGTAGCCCCAGAAGAAATAACCACAGAGATTCTTGCCTGGGGAACATGATGGCTGGGACCACCCACACTCAAAGCACTGTGGAAGTCAATTGGTCAAGACACTGCTGCTAGATGCATGGTGCAGAATGTCAAAGATAACAGTCATGTGTCCATATTCCTCTTCTCTGAATGACTGTTGTGCCCTTATTATGCTGTTGCAGTACTGTTGTCTTTTTGTGATGTTCTTCACATAGATCACTTCAGTTAGCCCATTTGTGCTGATTGCACACACCACGATACATTTTTCAAGCAGTGATATCTCCATGACAGTGTGTAGGTTCTTAGAGGCCCAGGGCCTTGTATTCTGCTTGTTCACAAATTAACCGAGTTACGAGGTGCTACCCAAAAGTTCCCGAAATTCTTCTGCTGCAGCTTAACCACTTACCAAGATTTCTGTTCTCCTCGTCCTCCTTCAAAGTAGTCGCCTTGTGCATTGATACAGTGATCCCAGCAAGATTTCCATGATGGGAAGCACAACTGGAAGCCATTTTGCATCAGCATCTTCATCACATCCTATGATTCAGTCTGGATCTCTTCAGTGCTGTCAAAATGTGACCCCTTGATCTTATGTTTTATCTTTGGGAATAGTAAAAATGCACAGGTGGTGAGGACCGATGAGTAGGGAGGGTGGGGGATTACTGTTGTCATAGAAGCTAAAAACTGCTGAACAACGAGGAGCACATGAGCCGGTGCATTGTGATGATGCAGTGCCCAGGAAATGTTGCGCCACTTGTCTGGATGTTTGCGCCGGATATTTTCCCTCAATTGCCTCAGAACGTCGCAGTAGAATTTTCCAGTCAACGTTTGTCCTGATGGATCAAATTCTTTGTGGACGATGCCTTTGCTGTCAAAAAACAAATCAACATTGATTTGACATTGCTCCAAACTTGTGCTTTCTTTGGTCGCGGTCAAGTTGGAGTCTTCTATTGAGATGGCTGCTGCTTTGTCTCAGAGTCGTACCCAAACACCCCAGATTCATCACCAGTGATGATGATGGAAATAAAGTTGGGGCCATTTTCAACTCAGTGCAGACAGCAATGCATAATTCATTACTCATCAGCCTTGGCACATATTTTGCTGCAGTGTGCCTCTTGTTGAGCTTGTCTGACAGAATTCACTGGCACATTCCATGCAACAGTCTGACACCTTTGCACGCATGGTGAATCATTCATCTCCGGTCTTCCAGGATAGCCTTGTCCTTCAGAACGCTCGTCGTTGACTGACATCCATTCATTCTTGAAACACGAAAACCATTTGTAGGTTGGCGTTTGGCCCAAGGCTTTATCACCAAATGCTTTTTTTTTTTTTAAGCATTTGTGTGTTTCCACTCTCATCTTGCTGAGTCTGAAGAAGAATTTGATGCAGATCCGTTGCTTCTTCACATCAGTTATTTTAGCAGTTTGGTATGATCGCAAGACAGCAGTAACAGGATGTTAAAAAAAGATGCACAGGAAAAACACATCTTCGTACACGACAACATCACTTGGCAGGCTGGTTCACAAAGGGTACAGCTCGCGACACCTAGTGGTGCACAACTGTACTACAAGCAGTTTTCATGTGACATTCAAATTTTGGGGACTTCTGGATAGCACGTTGTATAAAGGGGCCCACTCACTAAACACAGGTGGGATGCTGCAGAGGAAGTATCAGATGTGACGGGACTCATATCTTGGTTGCTTGTGGCATGCAGTGAGCTTGTATTCTGTTTGGTGATCCTGTCAAGACGCAGCATCAGATGCCATTGTATGTTGGAATATGTTGATGTTCTTTTCTTACTGCAGTGAATGAGAACATCATTAATTGATTTTCTCAGACTGAATCAGTTTCTGACCACACCTCTCCTGTTATCACAGCAACTGCAAGTTAATTTAGACTTGACATTTTCATGTTGAAGTTCATGAAACATTATGATTGTTCTTTAACAAAATGCTTGGCTTGGTAAATTATTTTCACAATATGCACACAATTGGGCACACCTTTCACTGTCTGGCCCAGTGCGAACTGTGTGCTTTTCAAACTGGTGTGTGTTTTTCTGGATTCTATTCTATATGCATGACGTTGTGACATTTTAAAAAGATTTATTAGTTGCTGCAATCAGGTTATGAGGCATGAGCATTCTAGTTTTCAGTGCATTTATTTTTAGACCAGTGTGATTAGTAATATGTAATTGAATTAATGTTTTTGTTATTTTTCACATAATAAATTATGGTCATGAACAGAGACCAAAAGCTGAAGATGTCAGAACTGCATAGAGTTACTGTGGTGCCACTAAATAAATATGAGTAATTTTGAGGTTGTTTTACCTGTGTGGGACCACTGAGTGTCATGACCCTTTCCCCCCCCCCCCCCCTTGTAATATCTTGGAATCAGCCATTACCTCTTCCTCCACATTTTTCTCTAGGAATAATTTTTAATCAAATTCTCTGACATGTACGTCATACAATATCATTTTGAGGGACTATCATGCATTGTTAGATCCTGGTATATTGTAAAATAGTTGATCTTTTGATAAGTGTGCAAAGTTTGGTGACATCAGTTATGTGTGAAATGGAGGACAAGATGCAGTCATGTGTTGTCTATACAAATATATTAATAAAAATCTTTACATATGTATAAATGAAAATATGATATGAAATTTCCACCAATATTTTTGTGCTTGAATATCATTATTATGATGTTCCATTGAGTACCCATTAACACATCTCCTGTTGAATATTTCTGATATCTGAGATTATTCTTGGCAGTCTTGTGTTCCGTTGTTCATGACCTTGCCCATCTTTGATGTGCAGCTGTATGGTCAGTCTACTAGAAAGGGAGATTACTGTGTGATGAGAATGTAACATGGCAAAGTGCAGTCTACACACTTAGAGTGGTAGATATCAGTACTTGCTGTTTTATTTTATTGTATGTAGGTAGTTTTATTGGAGAATAAATATGGTTCAGTGTACCAGTATGTGGTATGATCAGATCGTTCCTGGACAGGATTTATTTCTTCATAGCAGAAGTAGTAGCAGCAGCAGCAGCAGCAGCAGTGGTGGTGGCGGCGGCGGCGGCAGCAGCGACGACAACAATAACAACAACAATGTGTACCTTCTAATCAGCATTGTCTTCTTTTGTAGTAGTGTCATGGTGACTTTATACAGGTAGCCCATTGATTTGCTACCATTCAATAGTGAGCTCAGTGATTTGTCACCATTCCATGCATTAAGTGAAGTGCATTACTGGAAACTTAGCCAGCATGTCTCACATTTTGGTTTGACTCATGGTGACATCATTCAATCAACATCAGTTTAATGCCATCATATGCTGTGGGAAAAGAAGAGAGTCACACAGTGCTGGTGTGGGTCAGTAGGGAGGGTGTGGAATAATAGTCTATTTTGATTCTAGCCACAAATTCAAGCACAAGCAAAGCAGAGTGAGCAGGTGCATTGTTGTGGTGGAGAAATTGTAGTTTTTATCATGCATTTCCTGTGGACACTGTAAGGTGTAATTTAATGTTGTGTAATGATGCTGATTTACAGTTTGACTTTGTGGAACAATTTCATAATGCACAACTCCATTATTGTCTCCCCCACCCCCCCAAAAAAAAACAGTGAGCACATTTGTCACATGTGAGTGAACATGTCTTACCTCTTTTGGTGTGAAGATAGTTTGCTCATCCACTGAAGGATTGTTGCTTGGTCTCAGTACCCATAAACCCACATTTCATCACTTTATTATTTTTGAAATGAATTCCAGTTGTCATTCAGGCCTTTCTTGAATGTCCTGTCTTGTGAACATGCTTTTCACTCGGTAGGCAGGGCATGAATTTGTCAGAAGGCTGACATGTTCGGGTTGTTTTTTAAGGTGTTATGATCTGATGCTAATGAATTTCTCATTCATTGTATTAGTTTCTTCAGGTAGTGATTCTTTTGTTGTTGTGGTTCTTTTGTTTTCTAGGACAAGTACAATTGTAACTAGATGTACATTTTTGTCAGATTTACTCATCAATAGGTGTTGTAAGCTTTTGGCATCTTCAGCAGATGTCAGGCCACTTGGGAACTTTGGAAGCACTCAAACATCTGTGATTGTCTCATTGTCTGCTCTCCAAAATCTACTGTCAAGGGTTTGAAACATTACATAGAATTTTTACCAAGTTTCAAGCAAAATTTGATGCATTCTGCAATTTTCTAGATATGCCATCATCACAGATTTAACTATCATGTCCTTGTACATAACAAAAGATTACTCAGCAGTCACTCTTTAACAGCCTTATTGCAAGCAGGAAATGACTCAACATACTTTATTGTATCTATACATAGCGGTAGATGTTTATGCTGGCAGAAGTAGTGTCATCACGTGCTTTGCCCAATAAGTATTTGATCACACAATGTAGGTGGAGATGTGCAACACACATTAACTTTCAGCAAATCATAGGTTTGCTCATGCACAGCTCCATTGATTTTTATTTCTGAGAACACAGGTACCTGTGATGTTCACATGAAGGTCACCTGTGTTGCTGAACACAATTGATGATGGTAGTTCATGTACTTGTACTTTTCATTCTGTAAGAGAATATGTGGTTGCTCCCAACAGGAGCATATCACAGTTGGACAAGATGTCACAATTTTAAAACCTTGTATATGCTGTAATTGAATGACGTGTCTGAAGTCTTCACAGTTGTGGAATACTGTAGGATTGCTTGCAGAGAACAATCACAGTAAAACACATACAACGTTATTTATTAAAGTCTTAAAAGTCGGTCCATTGTGTGTTATAAGTTGTGGCTGGAATGCTGTGGTCAAAGTGTGTCTGTGTGGTGAAGCGGCTTGGAGGCGGTATGTTTGTTGGCTGAGCCTGGCCATAGGGCCACTGTGAATTGTAGTGGCATGCTCGGCTGACTGGTGGAGTGCCTGGTCCACGAGGCAGCGTGGCCGGGCATTCGAACGTTGTATCTTTCTTCTTGATGTTTCGAAGCTGGTTATTCCCTTCTTGATGTGTACGCCTTCTTTAGTGGTCCTTGTATGCTAACAGCTTGGAAACTGGTCTCTTCATTTACACTGATCTCCTGCTGTTCAGCCTGGTCTGCTATTGGCTGAAGAGTTGTCGGTGTGGTCTAGAAAGGCCATTTTGCTGATGCAGGTATTTTCACTCTGTGGCTGGTTAAGAAGCGGTGACGGGAAAAAGAGAGAGGTAGAAGGAGAGAGAGAGAATGTTGCTGTGATATAAAGTGGAGAAATAGTTGCCGTCTTGAAGACTGACTTCGTTGCATGTCACAGATGCAGGTCGTCGTTTTGGCTTGGAGAAGGGAGCAGTTTATTGAGCGGAGAGAGGAAGGAGATGAGCTGTGATGGTTAGGCAGTTGTTGCCTGCTTCAGTGCTTGGAGTATTGTAAAGCGCAGAGAGCGGAAGGAGAGCTGTGATGACAAACAGTTGCTGGATGTATAGGTGTTCCAACACAGTCTTATCAGAGCTAGATGCCCACACTCTGATGAAATCCTCTGTTGAATACTGTGCCACTGCTAGGAAGCTGCTGCTGGTAGGCAGTGGTGTAAATTCAGACTGTATGTTCAAACTTTTGGCAATTTTTTTGTGTCTGTACATGGTGTAAGGTGACGTTTTTTGTATGTCCATTACTATATGGGCTCTGTAAACAACAAGTATTGTAGGTGAGGTTGCCATCTGACTCTTCACACCATTCCCTTCTAAGTCATACTTTTGAGTTCATGCTGTGTGTCTTATGCAGTTAAAAGATGCTGTAGGGGATGCAATAGATTTGATTCTTATGTTTACCTTCTTGTGGTTGGCAGAGTGTAAAATGCTCTGGAGGGGGGTCATGTCTCTTTATGTCACTACATTTTGTGTATCCTTAGAAGGTGCTTGATGATATGTTAAAATGAAGTGCTCTGTTTGCAACACACATGTTTTTACAAACTTATATCCCTGTTCACCTTCAGAATTGGTACAATTATGTGTAGTGTTTAGGAAGTAGAGACCTCAGACTAACCCCATGGAGCAAAGCCCTTCTCAAGAAGCTGATGGTATCATGGCTAATCAAGAAATTCTGTGCATTTTATGGAACCCAAAGGTAATGATACTGTGTCTACAAGAGTCCACCCACCACTTATGCCTATCCTGATGCAGATGATTCTAGTCCATGCACACACACCCATCCTATTTCTTTAAGATCCATTTTATATTTATCCACCCATTTGTGCCTAGTACTGTGGTTTCTTTCTAGCAGGTTTCCCCACAAAGATGCTGAGTGCATTTTTTTTCTCCCAACTGTATGTTGCTTACCCCACCCATCTCATGCTTGATTCAGTTCCCCTTATGATATTTGGTGAGGAGTAAAAATCATGACTGTTGATTATTAAAAACTCAATTAAAATTAATGTTTAGTGACAGGATCTTGCAGACATGGTAATTAACCTTTTAGAGTTCATATAAGGGTCGGAATTCTCGAGTAGCTGCTTCAGAGTCGGGCTGTCAGAAAGAAATAAAAGAACTTTGTCTCCATGGATTTATAAATAATCATTTAGCAAGTGATGGCTAAGTAAGGTAATGTTTTATGAATGATGTTAACTACTTTATGGGAATTATTCATTGTACTTTCTATACAGCAGATGATTATGGTGTAAAAAGTTTGTTTTTTTTATTACAGAAACAGGCTTCTTGTCTCGTTAATAAATTATGTAATGAAATTAATTATTAGGTTTTTTGTCAAGAAGATTAGAATATCTCTCTTTAACCACTTTTTTATTGTCACTTACATAAAACATGTATCATTGAAATTTCATACCATGAACACTTCTTTCACCCAAACCAACCTATTACTTGAACTGCAGATTGTGGCGAGTGGTGTATACATGTTACATATTGATTTGTAGTGGCATTCGCTAACGCGGGAAGAGCAAGCAAAATACTATGAGAAGGCACGCCAGGAGCGGCAGCTTCACATGCAGCTGTATCCAGGCTGGAGTGCAAGGGATAATTATGGATACGGCGCAAAGAAGAAGAAGAGAAAGAAAGAACGTTCAGCCGACCCAGGAGGTACCCTTTCCAGTAGTGCTAGAACAGCAGTTTCATAGGGGACATGCTACCGCCGTGATGTGCTGAAAATACCCAGGTCGGAACTGAAGGGGGGGGGAACAAAAACAAAAAAAAAACAAAAGTCTGGGAACTGAAGTGTAAAGTCTGGGTCTAGTAACTTTACTGTTTTTGTCAATTTGCTGAGCAGAATAGGTTGATATGGGAAAAGTGCATTTGGCCTCCAGAATTTCCAAAACCCATGAAAGGGAGATGTTGTCCTACTGAAGAGTTCTGAGGATATTGATCCTCTCCCTGGCTGTTCTTCTAGCACGACAGAGACGGAAAGTCGGAACCCCCTCAAAATTATGCATTTAAAAACAAAACACAACTTGTTTCTTTATAATGCCTTTTTTTATTTGGAGCAACAAAAATTAGCCTTATTTTTGTGTTTGTAATTGCTTGTTTTGTTCTCCCGTAGTGGCACGCGCTAGGCCGGGAGGAACAAGCCAAGTATTACGAACTGGCTCGCCGAGAGCGGCAGTTACACATGCAGCTCTACCCCGATTGGTCGTCTCGTGCTAACTCTTCCCGTGGCAAGAAGAGGAAACGCAAACAAGAGACAAATGACGGAGGTACACGGCGATGAAATGCGTTGTTAATTCACCTACTGCTTGAGATTAACTGTGATACCGCGCCATACAAGAGCCACTTCTGTCGTGTGTATCTGATTGGTTGCAACCTTTAAACCAATCTGATGAAAACAAACTTTGGATGCAGTATCAAGTTAAATACAAGTGGAGAGGAATTTATTTCTGAAGTTTGTTGCATGTGGATATATATATATTTATATTAAATTTATAATTTTTTTTATACTATAAGGGTTGGGGGAAGGGGTTTCTTCTTGATTGTCAAGCTGTCTAAAGACATTTGGGGATGTGAGGCCGTGCATTCTGAACTGGAACCTATTCTGCTTATCAAATATTTTTTTTAAGGCTTATACTTTCTTAACCTCCATATTTATTCCCGTTTGGGAGGCGGATTTGTCCCCTATAAAATTTAAACCATAATTTTTATTTTTTGAATGGATTTTACAAATTCAAAAACAATTAGAGGGAAAGATTTTACCTGCATGGCAGTACTAGTTAATGTGTTGTTTAGTGTGAAGTATTCTTGAAGTTTTGTTTGCATTTTCTTCAGACTGTGCATGTTTGTATGTTGGCTCAAACTGCATGTTTTAACTTCTTTGACCAACCAACATAATAAGTGTAATTGTGTTGATGTTGTAGGTAACAGTATGAAAAAGTGCCGCGCCCGATATGGTCTTGACCAGCAGAGCCAGTGGTGCAAACCTTGCAGGTAATGATGCATCCTTGGGTGTTTGTGTTGTCTGTGTACAAGTTTGTGTGTTGTGCTTTGTAGTGTAGTCACACCTTGTGTCTAGGTCTTGTTTCCATTATGTTCCATTTCTTTTTTGTCTTGTTTCATTTAATTTTATTTTAATAATTCATGTTGTGTTTGGGAGATTAAAAAAGGGTCACTCTTGGCTACTGTACTTTTGACTAGTAGAGAACCAGATGAGAGTATTGACACTGTTTCAGATTCTGTTGTTAGATAAGAACATTGTAGTGAATTCCTCCCAGTAGGATAAGATATCTGCAGTACTTTTGCCATAGGTCTTGACTGCAGAATGTCCTAATCCATTATTGCTGTGTAATGTAGACAGATAGGAGTAACCAGTTCATTGCATGTTGTTGAAGTTGTTAATTTTGAATCCATTTCACGAGAATTTGTCAGTTTTAGCTGCCACATGTGTGCCCTAAATTTATTAGATAATTGTAAAGATAAGTACATGAATGAGTGACTCTTTTTTTTATGACAAAGTCTTGGTTGTGCCCAAGGGCAGGATTGGGGGTTTCATACAAAAGGTCTCACTTTTATTTAAACATTTGGTGTCATCTTATCTATGTGGAAAGACTGTGCGTGCTAGATGTAGTCGTGAGAAGACACTTTGGTGTTTTTACGTGTGAACTTATTTTTCTCTTAACTTCTGAAATGAAAACACTCAGTAGAACCCCGATTACTAGGACTCTGCAGTGGGTTTACTTTGATGCTGGTGGCTTATCCATTCAAATGGAAGAGTGTCAAAGTGCCTACGCTCCCCAGACTAATGTGTCTTACCCTGATTTCTGTGAAGTGACAGTGCTTCTGAAGTACTTGCATATCATTTCACAAAATTCAGAACTTTGGTATAAAAACACACAAAACTCAAGATGTAAACATAAATGAAAACCTCTTGAAGTAACCAGGGTTTTACTGTGACTGTATAAAAGTAACCAAGTAGTGTAACTAATTCATTCAGAAAATGTGTCTTCCCACAAAGAGAAGAAGAAACCCTTTCTTTGATTGGCTTATTTGCGTACGGCATCGGGTCCAGTGCAAATGACAGTGAGAGCCTTGATACTTTCTGGTGCATAGATAGACAATTGCAGTTAATCATTAAAGGGGCATGATTTGGAATGTCACCTCTCTCTAAAAGAAAATTTTTATTTTAATTTTGTAATTAAAATTATCTATACTTGTGGGAAATGATTCCACACATTTGAAAATACATTGTTACACTTATTCAAAAATATTCTTCAGTTTCAAAATTGTTTTTTCTCAGAATTCCTTCATTTTATTTTCAAAATTTGAAACATCTTTGTTGACACATTTTCTGAAATGCACATCTTGTTTCAAGTGGATTAACTAAGAAACCTTAATTGAAAAATACACAGATATTGTAAAAGGCATGGAGTGACATTGTATGACAGCTGCAGTAGTCTAATTATGAAATAAATTGGATTTCATGAAATGTGACTGCTCCATGTCTTTTGTAATGATACCATTTAGAAAGAAATTGTTGTTAATTGTTGATTTTCTGTAATTTTAAGTTTTGTTGTTATTTTTTGCTACAATATGACTGAGAAGGGTGTGACTTTAGTGCCCCTTTAATGCTAACTGATGTTTCTATCTTGTGCGGCGGATGCAGCCCGGACGGGCCGAGCCACGGGAATCCCCCCGGGCACCCTCCCGGACACCCCCCTGGCCCTGGACCCAATCCCACAGGGCTGGGGGTCCATGCTAGTATAATACACCATGGTAACACTACCACTAGCAATGCAGCCTCCCCGCAGGAACCTACCTATGTTAATCTCTAGTCAAACATGCGCCCACGGCCAGCTGTGAGTGTTTTACATTACCGTTCCATGTATACGTGTCACTTTGTTTAATACTAATTGCATGGCCTAACCAAGATTGGCATCACTCGCTACCCTCCGCCCCCTCCCCCAGTTCCAGATTGCATTTATGTCAGTATCACGTATGCCCTCAACTTAAAAAATATTTGGAAGTTTGAAACTATTATACTGGAAGATATTTGTCCTTTATGTCCCAGTAAGTTGCTTGTTTGTAGACTGCAGGGGGGGGGGGGGGGGCGGAAAAAATAACCCTCCCCTTTTTATTTTTTTTTGTGTGGAGACAAATTCCGGGGCCTATTTTTTTTGCAAAGTATGAAAAACCA
>Ga0123352_10002638_pt1 | contig 25248 bp, 16 predicted proteins | sample TergutLab28metaG_FD_89700 | JGI IMG/M metagenome (GOLD analysis project Ga0123352, IMG submission 89700) | Labiotermes labralis P1 segment gut microbial communities from Petit-Saut dam, French Guiana - Lab288 P1 | ecosystem: Host-associated > Arthropoda: Insects > Digestive system > Gut ...
GGAAAAAAGTTTTTTTTTTTGAGTTTTTTTGAAATGTAAAAAAATTTTGGGGAAAAAAGTCACCAAAGTTTAAAAAAAAAAAAAAAAAAAAAAAAATCCATTGCCGTCATTGTTGTGAAGAAGGACACTATACAGAAATATTGGTCAAATGTCTCATCAGCAGTTCAGTTCTGCACAACAATGGAATGAGAAGCATATACTTTTTTTTTTAATGATACATGGTGTACATTAAGCTGGAATACAAACAGACAAAATTGCAGATGGTGGTGTTCCAAAAATCCTCCTGCATCTGGTGAAGTTCCCTTTATTTCACCTTAAAGTGCAGTGACTACACATGACAACTTAGGTAGTGTGTTTCTTGAAGGAACAAGTTCGTACTGTTGGGTTCAGTTACTCCTTGACACCATTATACAGGGAATCAACAGAATAAGAGACAGTGTAGGACAGTTCACTTGTTGTGCAGAATTGATAGACATTATTTACTGAGAAGTTGCAAATACAGGGTGTATCAAAATGATTGGAGCGGTTTCAATCTGCCATTACAACTTTCAAAACGCACACAGAAGTAAGTTTCCCATATGTAATGAAACAGCAGGTGTTCAAGTTTTGTGCGCATGCGCAATCCCACTCCCCTCTTCTCTCTCAGTCTGTGACGGAACAAAACGATAATTGCAACTCCGGAGCAAAAAGCGTTTTGTGTACTGCATTTTGTGAAGCATGAATCAGTTGTTTCTTTTCAGCGGGCATTCCGTCGACAATTCAGCGGTGATCCCCCATCTACCATTAGCATTAGACGCTGCTATCAGCAGTTTCAGACAACTGGGTGCCTTTCTAAAGGAAAAAGTGCAGGACGGCCGCGTTTGTCAGAAGAAAGCGTGGAACGAGTGAGACAGTGCAAGGGTGCAAACATCGAACATTTGTAGGCATGTGTCATAAACTTGTTGAGTTACTCTTTCATTTCTACTAGTATTTATAATTCTGTTCACCATACTTGTGAATATAATCAACTTCAAAACCACTCCAATCATTTTGATACACCCTGTATATGATGATAAGGTCTGTTCCACTCCGAGAAATGTTTTTAGAAGGTGCGTGACCTGTTTGGAAGCTGAAGGTGGCATTTTGAACATCCTGTGTGAACTAAATTAAGTTCAAATTCAGGGGAGGGGATGGACCATAAATTCTCAGCAGAAGCAGGCTCTGTGGGCAGTAAAACTTTTGTGATAGCTGCTGTGCTGGCACAGGAGATTAAAGATATGCCTGTGTTATGTGAGTACATCCAGGTGTAATTTCAGTGGGTCCTTGAGTTTTTATATCCTTTTATTGAATGTTAGATGATTTATATCACTATGAAAAGTTTTTGACAGCTCCTGGCTATCCCCTTTTTAAGCATACTGCCCCTCTTTGGTATCTTACAGTCCGGATAACTTGATACCTCTTCAAGATGATAAGGTCACTGCTGCTACTACTGACCAGGGCGCGTACAATATCCACCATGCCTTTACTGTGGCTGATTATCTCTCTACTGGTGTTCACACAGTGTACCGATCTGGTGAAAAGATGTTTGTGTGTGAAATATGTGGCCAAGAATTTGTGCGCAGAGCAGAGCTCTATAAACACACTCATACACATAGTGGAGAAAGGCCATACATATGTGATGTATGTAATAAGAATTTTTCAAAGAAAGCTACTCTAAAAGAACATTATCGTATACACACAGGTGAGAAACCATTCACTTGTCAAATATGCAATAAAAGCTTCTCAAAAAGTGGCAATCTCTCAAAACATAGACGCACCCATACTGGTGAGAAGTCATATATATGTAGATTGTGTAATATTCATTTCACGGATAAATTGGTTTTGACACAGCATGCTTGTTATCAGACAGATAAAATGCCATTTAATTGTGACATATGCAAGAAAGGTTTTAGGGAAAGCAGGTACCTTACGAAACATCGACGTAGGCACGCTGGAGACAAGCCATATCCATGTGACGTGTGTAATAAGAAGTTTTCTGATAAGGGATTTTTGAAGAAGCATTATCGGATTCACACGGGTGAGAAACCATTCAAATGTGACCTTTGCAGTAAAGAGTTTACTCAGAGTGGTAATCTTTCTACACACAGACGAAGCCACACAGGGGAGAAGCCATTTGGTTGTGATGTCTGTGGTAAGAAATTTTCCATGAAACAGAAATTGAAGAAACATTCTCGTATTCACACAAGAGACAAGGCAGTAAAAGAGGAAAAGCAATAATGTAATTGAGTGTAAGTGTGATTGTGAACAAAATTAATTGAAAGACGTGACCTCATCTATTCACCTTTAACACTTGGTTGGTTGCAGTGACATATGTAAGATTAATGAAAAGCATGTTCCTTTTGAGGTTTCCTTGGCAGAGAAATATTGTTTTGTTGTCTTATTTGTATATAAAAGGAAGTTGGCACACACTGGTATGTTCCTTGGCACGGTACTGCGGTATCAGCTGACAGTGCAGTGACATGATGCAGAAAATCACAATATGATTAAAAAATGTGATTTTACTGTCGTAAGTAGGCGGTGTGGTGTATGCGGTGGCGCATGTGGTTTTGGCACTGTGCTACAAACTGGAAGGTTGTGGGTACAATTCCCGATGTTGTTGTTGGAATTTTTTATTAACCTAATTGTTCTGACTGCGCTTTGGCCCTGGGGTTGACTCAACCTCTAACAGAAATGAGCACCAGGCGTATTATTTCCTGTGGGTGGGGGGGGTGGGTAGGGCTGGAAGCCTTAACATGTTTGTGTGCTGACTGGAAACCTGGGAGCCTCAACCTCCTGGAACCCTCAGGGCCTGTGCAGGGATTGCTGTACCTTTACCTGTTAGCTAGTAGGCAGTATATATTTATATATATATATATATATATATATTTTTTTTAATTTGTTCTGATACCCACTTTCTGACATGTTTCACATACAAATTGAGTGACACAATTTTTTCACCACTTCCAATTTTATTGAGACTTAGACAGTGGCTTTAGCCATAGGGAAGGAAAATCACACTGTGTAGTAAATTGGTGAGAGAAGACTTTCAAGGTAAGATAGAAGTAAATTTCAGTATGAAAACACTGCACATAAAATTTAATGTGCTGTTGATTCACATGTATTGATGTGTGCAGTTTTGTATTTGCATATTTCCTTCATGTGCAACCAGTTTACTGAGGTCTGCAGTAAGCCCAGCTGTCCATTATTTATAATAGTACTCATATGTGTATATTTTGTGTTTGTGTGGGATAGTTATTTATATGCTGCATGTTTTGATAATGGAAGTGAGCTGTGTAATTTATTATGTTGACTTTTATGTGCTATGATTCTGGCAATGTATAAGATTCCATGGACATTTGTACCCTCCGTCACATAAGTCAGGTGGCTGTGGTTTACAAGTCCCCAACTAGAAGTGATGTAAGACTACAACTGCTGTCATTCTTCCAGTGATTCATGATCCCCCGGTTTTTGATCATATGTGGTGTTGTCTCTGTTCCACTGGTTACGGACATTGTGCCTCATATCTGTTGGTCAAAATGCCTGTATGTGCGTGTGAGTGTACTACTAAGCAATTAAAATTTTTAACAGCCTTTCTCACAATATCAAAGACTTAGCTAATGAGATAGTACTGTTTTGGAATGTGTTAAAGAGTTTTTTACTTATAAATTCCTTTTATAATAGTAAAGAATATTTTAATTATCAGAGATATTCCATTGAAAACTGAATTGACAACTGGTTTTAGGTGTTTTATTATTGTACTTTTATTTCTAGCGAAGATTCTTCCAACACTACTTATATTATGTTAGATAGTATGTATGTGACAATGTCTATATCCACAGGATTGTATCCTAATTTGGATTTATAGAATGCAGATAAATTACATTACAATGTGAAGATAAGCTTTGAGTACAATTAAGGAAATTTTTTAGATGTTTGACAGCATAGATTGACTCTGTTTCAACACTGATAGTCACTCACAGCTGAGTAGACAAGGCTGGAGATTTGGTATTTTTGGAGATCAGATGTGCTAGTTGTGTGTTTCATGAGAGGCTTCTCAATGTTTTAGATACTGTGCAGTGATGCTAGTTGTGAATTTGAATTGTGTGTAGTGGATATGTATGAAGAAATAAAATGTGTGCAGAGCGCACATGATTTTCAAATTAAAAATAATTTGTGTATAGTTGCGTGTGAACACTGACCTTAAATCAGAATGCCGGTGAACAACAAATCATGGAAGAGTAGCAGAAACATCTCCTTCACTTGCACTTGTAGCCATAGGAGTACAGCTAATAACTCGTCGAACTCTGAAACATATGTAGTTTGCTAATATAACTGCAGTTTAGTTTGTATTTGTACAGATATATAAAGTGCCAACCACCCCGCACCCACCAAAATTGATACTAATACCAAGTGTCTAACTAGCATGTTTGATTTGAAAACAATACTGGCCACCATCCTCATCCTCTCTGCTGTCAGGGAATGTGCGGGTTCAAATGAAGTTCGACTGCAAAGGATTCAGGTCTTCCAGGATGTGACGCAGTGTTAGTGGCTTGTGACATTTTGAAGAACCACAATGGTTTTGTCTTCAAGAACTGGGAATTCCAGGACCTTCACCCTTGAATGTGAAGGCACTGCATTCCTTCGTAATGTTGGCAAGCCACTGATGCAGTGGTCAGTGTCACATACTCTGTGAGGACCTCAGATATTACAATGTTCATCTACAGTTCGCCATGGAACAGTGACAAATGTAAGGAAATTAGTGAACTTTAATCCATGTTTGTCTTTGAATTGGGCAGACATATTGATGTCTTAATAGATATTGGCTTTGAGTATTTGTAATTAATGGAAGGCAGAGAGTTGCCACACACGGCCAGACACAGGGAAATCATGAATGATTGGAATTTTGATGGCAGATGTACTGTTGGTTTTGGAGTTGGAAAATTTCTGGTGCTCAGTTTTTGTTGCGCAGAGTGTACACATTGATGTTGAGTTACTGGTAAATACTCCAGGTGCTGCGATTGGTAGGGTAGACAGAATGTGTTGTAATGCTGCACGATTGATAGTGATGTGTCAGGTTATTGACAAATGATGGGTGTGTCATGACAGATACAAGTTACACTTAAGTAAAATGTCTTCTTACATTTTTGCTTGTATGTTAAGTGACAGTCTGTGCACATTTTTTGTTAGCATTTTTTTAACTCTGTACATTAGGGAAACGAGCACCTGCTTTCTCAGGATATGTAGGACTTGAAGAATCGAAGATATACTACTATTTAATTCAGAAATTTGCAGTTTGAACAGTAACTCTGACTGCCATGTTACCTTCTAGCATAGCTAAAATACATTTCCTGAAGTCCTGGTAACAGAAAATGTCACAGTTTTTTTTACCTCCGGAATACACATTCAGTCACGAAGATTGCAGTTGAGATTTGACCCTGTCACAGCAGTGTTGCTGAGCCAAGTCATCTGGGCTGTGTTTCTGTGTCAGGTGTGTACTTCCTGGCATTATGAAGGAGCGTGTTGCGTTCATAACATTGGAACTGCACACCCAGTTACACACCATCACATCCTGGGTGACCTGAGTCTTCAAGATTGTTGTCTTTTGGTATCATATTCTCGTCATATGTTCAGTACTGCAGTTACGATTTTGTAATCTAAAAATGATGTATATTTTTTTTTATGAAGGATTGCATTACAGTGAAATGTCTCTGATATGTATATACAGTGTTGCTGTTTGCAACTTTCTGCTTACTGAAGGTGTAGGAAATAATTTGTGAAGTTAAGGTAACGTTTAGCATAAACACTTGGAGTGTGAGGGAACTTGTGTGATATTTGTGAAAGTGATGGTACATGTGTAACAGGATTGCATGTTGCTACCATGCATTGCATAGTGCAGGAAGTGTTGACTGATGTGTAAGGTGCAGAATGTGGTGTAGTGTGTTTACTAACAGCTCTATACACTGATTAACATGAAAACTGAGATTCAAAAATGAAACGAAATGAAATTACCAAGCAAAATTAAAATTTGAGCTCACTCGGTACTGTTAGTGGACACTGAAATGGGAAGGTGAATTATTTTCGTGATTTTGATACAGCAGCAGACTCTCCCTGCTGTCATGTGTGCAGCCAGATGGAGTACAAGTAGAGAGAGATTATTCTGACTTTACAGCAACAGTATTTAAATTTGTAGTTATATGGTCCAAGCTACAGTGATCCCTCAGTCCTTGAGCTTAATTCTATTCCCTAAAACAGCTGTTATGGGGAAATCTTGTAATTAATTTCTCATTACTACCCACATTATAAAATTTAATTGTTCCAGAGGTCAAAACTTTGTATCCATATACATGATGTTGACATTGATACAACACAGTACAGTGCATAAGACTGGAAGAGATAACAGTAATGATCAATTACTGTATTTAAATGGTGTTATTGGCCACTAATGTATGTGTGAACAGTTTAGTTACATTATAAAAGTTGTATGGAAAGCACAAAAAATTGGGTAGCATTGTTGTTATAAGTACAGTACACAAAAATTCTTAAAGTTATAAATGATGCAGAATGATTAGCACTGTAAGGAGTCAACCTCGTAACAAAGGTATGAAAATAATTAGGGATGTTGCAATGCTACTGCTGCTGTACATACCACTCAGCAATGCAGTGACAATATGCACATTCAAGAAGATTCTGGGACCACCAACAACCAAGAAGAGGCCTCTGGAGACAGTGATTGTTTCATGAGAGGAAGGAGCTGCTATAAGTGAAAACGGGCGTACAAATTGAAGAATGGCCATTAATCTGTGTGTTTCACCTAAGCAAAAACTTGCAAACGAATGGCTTGTATACAGAGGGATTACTGTATTTGCTTGTAATTTATATGCAGTTTTGTAAGTGCTTTTAATCATTACATTGACATGTTTATATTTATTAATTATTCTTTTTTTATTTTGTATGTCTTCCATCAAGAGTCACTGTCTACATATTTCAGCACATGTTTGTCTCTGTGCTTTGTGAAGAAAATAAAGTAATAATAGAAGCACAGTTGTACTGAAGTTAAGTTTTGTTAAATATACTGACATGTTTAAGTTTTGAGGTTTTCGTGGTGACACTATTCTGTAAAATCCTCTTGGACCGACAGGTAATTCAAAAACACCAGCGTTTCAGAGACTATTTTGTCTTTGAAACATTGGCGTTTTTTAATTACCTGACACAGCTATTGGCCCGAGACAATTCTGTAGAGTACTGGCATGTCATTTGCTCGTGCTGTTTAATGCCAACTTGGCTGATGTGTTCCATTTCTTTCTTGAATAATGTGAGTATGAAGTGTACCTTGGTAAAATGTGAAAGATGAATATGACAGCATATGATGTCAGATTTCTTGTTGAGCTGTGGCTTTATGTTTCCTTAACACTGTACAATATACCTGCAGAGTATCAGAGAGTATCCTCCTGATATGCATCATATTTAATTTCAGGTACACTGCTGTTTTGCAGAGTGTGGAACATACAGGGACAAGCAAAATGTGTAGTGGGTTTTGGTAGGGAAACCTGAGTGAAAGGGACACTTAAATGACCTAGACATAGATGGGACAATAATATGGTTTTGAAAGACATAGGCTGGAAGATTGTGGACTGAGTTAAACTGGCTAGGATAGTGGCAAGTGGTGGGCTCTTGTGAACATGCTCATGAACCTGTGGGCTCCTTAAAATGCAGATTGTTAACTAGCAGGGTACCTCTTAGCTTCTCTAGAAGGACTCTGCTGCTTGGAGTAGGTTTGATGGTATCTTGTTATGAACTTAAAAAAAAAAAAAAAATTTTATTGTAAAAAAATTACAGGCACTGATAGAAGTTTTCATTTTTGGTACTAGGGAGATATGAGCCACTGGGTAAGAGTGTCATTGTGAAAATTTAATATATGGTGCCAACCACATAAACAGTGAACATGAGGATATAGAAGGACAATGAAAACACCATGTAACATATTTCATGTGGTTAAAATGTCACCAGTTATGTGATTGTATTGTACAGAATGCTGTAAACTTGTGCATAGTATTAATGTTAGCCTATAAATTTGTTACTGGGGGGCACCCAGTATGAATTTTGACAGGTACACAGGTTATTCTGACGGAAGTAAATTGTGGTCTTCAGCTTCTCCAGTCAAATTCCAGGGCATTACGTAAATTGGGCCAAGACAGCGCTCTGCCAAATCCATTAAGATTCGTCTTGCAAAAACCACTGTACAATATTACGATACTGACAGTGAACTCCAGAACGTACACTTGGTTCCCAAAGAAACTTGTTTGCTCTGTAGAAGTACTTTCGGACTGCCAGGCCAGTGTATGACAAAGGAATACTAGCTGTCTTGTGGTTTCAGTAGAAGTATTCATGCAACTTGTCAAGCTCTTTTTCCGCGAGTGGTGGGCAGCGCTGCTGAAGATTCAGTGGTTCACGTGGACGAATTACGCGAGTATGCGCTGGTGCTAACGCTGGCTGCTGCTGTTTTATGGCGCGCTGCTACGTGAGAAGCATTATGAAGTCATGGCGTTTCAACGAGCGGATGTATCACACGCTTCCCTAAGCGAACAGTTGCTGTATTGTGTCATCTTGTTTGGACTTCAAAAAATGTAGAAGCAATCAGCTTTTGATTCGTTCGACATGGAATAATTTATTACTGAAATAGGGCAGCTGCCAGACTATTGTGACTCAAGATTGTCGTCTTACAGAAATAAACCAGACAAAACCTATGTATGGGAGACGTTGTGCAAGAAATTTACTGAAACCTTTTTACTTGTATAAATTCTCTTGTACAACAATACAAGCGTAAGGACTCCCCTGTCTACAATACGTTGACCGACTCACGAAGGTGGAGAGAGCGAGCCTTACGTGGCATAGTTCTGCCATCTAGTTCGGTACCGTTGAACGTACTACTAACACTTTAGTATGTTGCAGAAAGATGGCAGAATATGGGAAGCATTCGCCCCATCTACGCCAGCACGTGAGAAGATTCACGAAGTTGCTTCGGTTTATAATCTCTGATCTGTGTAGGTATTTTGTAGTGGCCGCAGGTAGTTGGCATGTGTGTGGTTTTGGAAATGCCGTGATCTGATTTATGGCCTTGGCGCCTAAAATGCGATAGTAGGTTGTGGCTGGTGAGGATCTGCATATAAAGTTTAATGTATTAAATAGTTATATTAACCCATAAGCGCAACCAGTAACAATCATCAGCATCTACTTGGATGGTCCAGACATTTTTTGCTCATGCTTTGCTTAGCAGTGCAACGTAACGCAGCTGGCAATAAAAATCCTTGGCTCTATCAAATTTTTTAATCACGAACACAATGAGCATGATTGTGTTTATCGGTTAATGTAACTCTTTAATGATAAGGTATACCCAGCAGGTCGATGTAACCTAAGAAACCTTAATTTGTTTCGCTTGTTAAACCTGGTAATTTTCCTTTTTGATCCAGTGTGCCGCAATTAGGAACGGATTCTATTTGATAACTGAAAAGTTACTGCTATTTCTATTACGATTTTGTCAGTTTGACATAAGGGTCGAGAACCGAGAACGTCGTGTTTCGTGCCCAAAAATTCAGAATTTGCAGCTTAACATATTATGTAGTCACATTATACAGACCTTAATTAGTGGCGTGGAATGGGAATGCTGTACGTTAGCTGTGAGGGACTGTCATCGTTGATAACAGCCATGGTGTTATGAAGATGAGTATTGGAAGTATCCAGGTAGTTGAGGCTGTAAAATGTGTTGTATTTATTTGGAACCATAAAGCATACGGTTTGTCACTACAGGCAAAGTTGGAGCCTAACTGTTATTCAATCACTGACTCCCAACCCAAAAAGTCAAAGTCCTTGAGTATCTCTGAGCAAAATGAAACTTGAAAGACTAACCAATCACTGTAATTATGTTTGTTGATTACATGTTCTTGTCCTTATCAGGAATACCCAAAACCCAGGTGTCTTCAGATTACAGGTTACTTTCTAACATCATGACAAGTGACTGCCCAACCTTGTAAGGTTAAAGCCGTCATACTGTCTTCCGGGCTGTAGGTACTATCAGCGAAGGATGTCTTAACAATGGGGTAACCAGCGTTCTGAGGCTCTCATCTTTGTGGTCTGATGTAAGTTGGAGTAGTTTATTTTCACCATGTTGGAGTAAACATCATGAAAGAAGTAACATAGGAAGCAGGTTAGGAGGGTTGGTTAAATTATGTTCATTTGTGTTGCGTCTGGTAACTCGTCCTCTTGTCGAATGATAATACATAGGTCCCATAGAACACTAAACCGAGGATTTAGAATATGCCGTAAAATCAGTAATACCTGTATGTCAGTACACAGCTTATGAGGCCATTCTTAACATTTTGTCTAACATGCTGACATAATTACAGTTCAGAAAAACTCACCATCAGCTCCACTTTCAGCACACGTAGTCCAATAGCAGTTTCTCAGATACAGGGCTTGATACATGTCACAAATGATTCAGTGTAAGTTATTGGAAAATATATGAAAGAATATGTATTGGGAAACTTGGGTGGACCTTGTCCCTTCCTTTTCATATCTTTTATAAAAATATTGGCTCATAACCCTACTATGATTCAAACCCTGGATCATGCAGGCCATAGTGAGTCACTCTGTTTGAATGTAGTTGAGGTGTTCATGAACTTCTGGGCACAATTTAATACAGCAGATCATCTTAGGGACATAATGTGACTAGACTTAACCTTTCACTGTGTGAGAAGTTATTTCTAGTAATTAAGAAAGAGCAGTGTTGTATTTATTGTGAGACATACAGTTATTAACACAGTTCTATTGCTGCTCTAGAATCACAAGACAGTTTGCACTGTGGTAGTCTGAACCAGATTGTCTGGAATAGTGTTGTGATGCCAAGCATGCCATTGGACAGTGCTGAGAATGCAACAGTTTCAGAGGTTATGTAAAGGAAATGAGGCAAACTGAAGTGCTGGTGTTAAGGTCTAGAACACTTGTCATTTATTCATGGGACACACAAGTTACAGGAGCCACCCTTCTCAGAAAATATTTTTGCAGCTCATTAAATGTGTTACTGGTTTTGAGATTTTACGAGGGGCTGCTGATAAGTCCTTAGCCCGACCAGGAAGGAAATAATTACAGTGACCAAACTCGCGATTTATTCAACATACTTCCCACGAAGCTCAATCAACTTCTAAGCCTGTTGCTCTAACTTTTGCAAGCCACTCAAAAAAAATTCAGAAGGTTGTCCGTCCAACAAGGTCTTCGTGGCAGCAATGACCTCCACGTCAGACAAAAAATGGCGAACTTTCAATTGTTTTTTTCAGTCCAGGGAACAGGTGGTAGTTTGATGGGGCCATATTGGGAGAACGGGATGGGTGATCGAGACATTGGAAGCCCAGATAGGCCAGTTTTATCTGGGTTGCAAGTGCCCGATGAGCTGGGGCATTGTCGTGCAAGAACAAGACCCCCTTGATAACCTTCCCGCAGCGTTTTCCTTAAAAAAATATCCTTCATTTGCACCAGCAGAGATGAGTAATACTCAGCGTTGATAGTTTGGCCCTTTGGAAGATAATCAATGAGGAGGATACCATCTTGATCCCAAAAAATCGAGGCGAGAACTTTTCCAGCCAATTTCTGCACTCAAAATTTTTTTGGGGCAGGGTGAGCCACTATGCCGCCACTCCATTGATTGTTGCTTTGTCTCTGGGTCATAGCGATATAACCAGGTTTTGTCCATGGTCACCAATTGCGACAGGAAATAATTTGGATCGTACCGGAAAAATTCCAAAAGTTGCTTAGATGACTGGCACTGTTGACGTTTTTGATCCACATTCAGGCATTTCGGGATCCACTTTGCGGAGAGCTTCCACGTGTCCAAATCTTCATGAATGATGGACCCAACCCGCCCAAATGAGATGCCAGATGCCTGCATTTCATTAGGGAACTTTATTTTTTATTTTTTAAAGGGCAAATGTTTATTGAATACTGTAGGGCAGTATTTTTTATTAACCGAAGAAACTGTTTTAAAATTTGAGTTTTTGAAACTAACAACTAAACTGTGCTTAAAAATACATAATTAACAAAGGAAACACAAAATACCAAATGTGTACTGTTTTGAGACATAGGGTGTGCCTGGGCAAACCGGACACAACTGTGTAACCAGTCACATTGCAAAATTTAAAAGCATCCTGAGATTTGAAGTTTCAGAAATGTACCTGCCAATTATATGTTGTAGTATTATGTGCAGAACATTTTAGTAAAACATTTAGAAAAACTTGTGAAACTGTTTGTTGTTTATCACAAGCATGCAAAGCATACACAATACATTAAGTTTACTTGTTCCAAGATACAAATGATTTTGTGCTTCTTGAGCAGGTTGTACTTTCAATATGAAAATCTGCCAGCTTGTGCATCCAGGCTGGACATTGCCACTTCAGACATCCCTTGTAAAATGTATTGTACATTGTAACAACGTGTTAATGAAAGTGACTGATGTATGTGTAAATCATTCTGGAACTGAAATGCCTGCAGCTGCATAACTGAAGGGAATTGGACTTGTGCCTGGGAATAACTTCAGGTATATTTCCTGAAGTACTGACATAATGTCATGAAGCTCCCTGTATATGTGTGTAATTTATTTCAAATTTCATAACATCTACAAAGAGTGGACAGTTTTTTGCCGTATATGTCACTGTTAGAGCTCCCTGACATGATGCCTGATATTTTTTAACCTTTGGCTTCATCATTAGGGGCTTGCTGTAGTTAATAATGGGGCTTTTACAGCATCATCATTGTTTTGTGATAAACTGAACTATTACCAATGACTGCTGTAAACATCTCACTGTTAATCATAGGGAGCCCCTGATGATATGGTGACCCTTCAACTTTGAAATGTGTTGGATGTAATGTTAGTAAACTATAGCAGAAATATAGTAGTTATATTAGATGGCAAAATAGTGTCCGTTTGTTTAACAATATAATGGTATGCTAATGAGTGTTAAAAATTGACAGAAATCCTCATGCAGACTCCTTGCTTGGAACAACCATCTACAGCCTGGAAAATGCCTGTTTAAACAGTGCCTCACAACCATGGAACTAGAAGCGTTGAATGAGTGGGCTACAAGTAACACTATTATCAGGACTCCACCTTGTTTATCTTGCGAAGGTTGGCAGCAATTGCAACATCAATCAGGTTATTCCCAAGAAAGAAATCCGTTGCGACGATGTTGGCACGTGGCCACCACTGGTTATGGAACCATGATGTCAGGTTTCGATTGACTGCATCTGCCATTGCACGCAGGCTGCCCGTTGGGTTGAACATAACATCGAGGGGTGTGGGTGTCAACTCTGCCATGGCAGCCCACAGTTCAGGATAGCGCTGCTTGGCATTGTCCATACTCTGCTGCAGGAAGTCCCGGAGCCCGCTGGGGGTCTGCTGATTGCCCCACGCCTGTGACAGTGGGCCCCACAGCCAAGCAGATTCTGCAACATGTGTAATCTTTAAGATTCAAGTCTTCTTGGATGTGACACCGTCATGTTGGGTGAGTAGTTTCTGATGTTTTGAAGGATCATGATGTCTTTGCCTCCAGGGTCAGGCAGTCCAAGAAGCTTGCTTTCTTGTTGGACTGCTGCACTTTGAAGATCAAGACACTACACTCCTTTTACATGACAGGAACCTCTAACAAAGTGGCATCACATCCCAGGAGACTTGAATCCTCAGTATTGGTGCTGTCACAGTGTGAGGCATTTTATATCCCTCCTCGTTTGCTTATTCTAGAGCAGTGTTTCTCAATGTTTGTGAGACTGCGGCCCGGTAAGTTCTTTTTTCATAAGACGAGGGCCTGGTCCCAGCAGATTTACTCGTCATTACCTTTCCAATTTTTTTTAAGTTCATATATTGAACTAACATAAGTATTAATAATTAATTATGGCATAATCATAAAGAGTATTAGTACACTTATGTGTATGGTGTGGCATGTTGACAAATATAAAATTAAATTTAAATTAGTTATCAATTTCAAGAGAATTTCTTGCGACCCGGTATAATTGATGCCAGGGCCCAGTACTGGGCCATGGCCCGGCGGTTGAAAAACACTCTTCTAGAGTACTATGTATGAATTGACAATTAGTCCATTTTTCTTCCAAAAAATTCCTGTAACTTTTTTCATACATGTCATTTCTCTCATGAACTTTTCCAAGAAGGTTAGTGTTATGAATCCCTTGGACCAACAGTCACTGATGTCCCAAGTCCCTCCATGCCAGACTCAGGCCTCAGTCTCTAAATTCTGCATCCTCCTGATTTATCATTCACTTTTATTAGGCTTTTTAATAAGCTGCAAAATATTCTGTAGCTCCGTCATGTCTGTCCTAATGTCTGCACAGCATTAACTGGCTCCCCTTGACAGATTTTTGTGAAATATTATAAACAGGATTTTTACAGATATTTGTCCAAGAAAGTTCAAGTTTGCTTAGAATTGAACAAAAATTACAAGCACATATGATGAAGACTGCATTGTGCAATGATTGGTTGTCCTAACTGAGACAGACTGTGTTCTGTTTGAGATGTGGACTGAGGTAAACAGACATCATTATCTATTCCAAATTCATTTGCAAGGTACAGAGAAAACATCTCCCATGTAAGAAACAGGAAGTTATGTTTGTTAGTAAACCTGTTAATACACTATGGTTACATTACCCACATAAAAAAAAAAACCAGAAGAAAGCCACAATCTGCTGCTCAGATACAGAGATAATTTGTGGTGTTGCTGTGTGCAACATGGATGGGAACAATCTGAATCCTCACTTCTTTGTTGTTCTTGAAACTATTCCCAGATTCAAAATCTGGGGAAGTTAACAGAGCGAGTGAACTGTAAGTGTTGAACACAGCAGACATTTTCTGTCTTCTTTAGTGAAACTCAGGTAAGATGCATGAAATTGTTAGGCTTACTTGCTGCAACATTCTTGTCGCCGTATGTGACAATGAGCCTGCGATTGTCGTCACGGTCCCAGATGTCTCTCAGCAGAGTAGAAGCACTGACTGATGAGACAGGCAGTGCGATGGACCTGAGCTGTCTGGTTAGTAGTGCGACCAGTCGCCGGTGCCGGGCAGGGCGCCCGTGGAACCCAACAGGAAACCGGTGAAGATCCAATATTACAAGTTCACCTTTTGTTTTCTGTAGGAACAGCTTGACCTCACGTAGAACAGGCATCAGTGGGCCAACACGGATCAGGTCATGGTTCACCCAGAACCTGTTTGAAGCATGGCTGCAGGTACATTCTTTTGGAGAACATTGTTGATATAAGAGATATGGTAAATATTCAGTTTGTAGTTATATGTGCAGGACACGTGTGGAAACTGACTGCCTGACATAACCACAGTTTTGTGCAAAGGTGAAAAGTTCGTTGGTTCATTAATTCTTTAAAGTACTGTACACATTGTATGTCCCACCTTTTGTGACATTAAAATACACTCTGTTTATATGTTCTGTATATATTGTGTACATTTATAGAACGACCAGCACTGACTTATGTGGCTTTGTAATGGAAATGCAGTGGGTTGACTGTGAGGTAATAAATGAATGTTCCAGTAACATTTAGATGAATTTAAACCTGTCTGCCCACACTATGGCTCAGACAGTTAGTTGCTGTCTTTTCATTGTGGAGGCCCGGGTTTGATCCCAGGTCAGTCTACGTGAGATTTGTTGTGGACAAAGTGTCACTGGGACATGTTTTTCACCCAGTACTTGAGCTTGCTGTCTCGTATCACTCCATCAATTCTCCATACTCACTTCATCTACACATTGCTGTTACCAGAGGGTGAGGCCTTGAAATCTTGAACAAAGGAATGCTTTTTTAGAAATTGGGGATAATTTGATAGAAACATGCTGTCACTTCTCTTTAAGGCTGCAGGTTGTCTGGAACTGAAGGTACAGTAACACCAGTTGAACTGGAACATACCTGTTCCCATGATCCTTTGTTTGATTCTTGTTACCAGGGGGGTAGTACCCTACACGCAAGTCAAGGTAGCGAATGCCATGCACCAGCTGACCCCACACATCTGTGTCCTGTGTGAGCAAGTAACGTGAGAAAATGTCTGTTCGAGTGAAAGAGCTCTTGTAGCATGCTGAGTTGTGGGTGCCGGGAATGATTAGGCCCCCCAGTGAGAGGGATCGCAGCTGCATCCTGCAAAGTAACAGTGGCATGACATTTGTAACATGGTTCAAATGAAATGTAGTTTACAACTTGTATCCTAGTTGTCTAAGCTGTGTTTTACGTTATGTTAATCAGAGGTGACAGTTCAGTCTGTACGTTGATTAGGCCACGTGTTGGGTGAACTCTTTTGATTCCTGGCAGGGACAGGAAAGTTTTCGCTTCCCCAGAATGTCCAGACTGGTTCAGGGAGCCACTCAGCCTCCTATGCAAAGCGTTCCTGGATTTCATTTCTCTGTGGGTAAAGCAGTCAGGGTGCAAAGCTGACCAGTCACCCGCCTCAAATGGCAAGATTAAGAAGGAGTTGAGCTAAGCATAATTTCAGGCAATTTCTTGACTAGCTGGGAACCAGTTAGTCAGTCATTGTTAGACCTGAGGTGCTTAACACCAAGGTCCCTTGATGGTGCAGGTGGCGATGGTGTACTTGCCTGTGGTCCCACATCCAGGTGGGACGTATCTTGAGGCAGTCCATGTGCAACAACTGGTCACCGCGAAATGAAGCAGCCCAGTAGGGAAGGCAGTGGTCTCCCTCTGTGGGCGTGGCATTGTTCCCTAGTTCCCAGCCCCCAGGCAGTGTTGGGCGCCCAAGACTGACATTTGTTCTGAAGAAGCCATCTTGATGGTCTGCAGGGCGTACCTTAATGAGTGGACTTGGTTCCCCTGCCAACATTGACAGCTCTGCTTCATCACTTTTTGCTTCTGAGTGCACTTGAATTTTGAAATGGTTGTTTCACTGGCAAGGGACTGTGTGTGATAGTGGACAATGAGGACACAGTAATTGTAACATAGCATCAGGACATCACTATTTGACCTGCAGACCATGAGGACACAGTAATTGTAACATTGCATCAGGACATCACTATTTGACCTGCAGACCGTGAGGACACAGTAATTGTAACATAGCATCAGGACATCATTCTTTGACCTGTGGACCATGAGGGCACAGTAATTGTAACATAGCATCAGTACATTACTGTTTGACCTGCAGACCGTGAGGGCACAGTAATTGTAACATAGCATCAGGACATCACTGTTTGACCTGCAGACCATGAGGGCACAGTAACTGTACCATACCATCAGGACATCACTGTTTGATCTGTGGACCATGAAGGCACAAAATTGTAACATAGCATCAGGACATCACTGTTTAACCTGCAGACCATGAGGGCACAGTAACTGTACCATAGCATCAGGACATCACTGTTTGACCTGCAGACCGTGAGGACACAAAATTGTAACATAGCATCAGGACATCACTGTTTAACCTGCATCCTGTAGAGTGTGGTTTTCATCGGCCCCATCAGGAAAACGCTGGATTAGTGACTCAAATGGCGGTACATCTCCTTGTTTAATTCCCTAATCTTTCAGTCATTTGATGCAGTATAGTCTAAGGCACTGAGAGTATTGTGAAATAGGCCTGGAACAAATGAATGAAGCAGATGACCCCCCACCAGATGTTACTTGATTAAAAATGCAGCATTTTGTGAACACGGGAATGAACCTGGGAGTGCCATAAAATGAAGGTATTTCTTGACTAGCTGTGCAACTTTTAGCTCTGAAAGAAGGTTGCTGCTCCTTGGAGTTACTTATTTGGTTGTAAATCTTGCAGTTGTGGAAGTTAGTACAGTAGAACTCCACTTATCCAGATTAATTGGGATGGCCAGCCATCTGGATATGCAGAAAATCCAGATGATTGGATTTTTCTCTGAAAAGAGGCTACACTGGTGGTTTGAAGTGGAAAAAAATTTCTACAAATGACTCTTTTGGGCTACATATTTATTTACATATAAATTAAACAGCCCACCACATAATGTCTAAACAGCCACCATCCCAACCAAATGGTAGCTGTCAAAGGCCACATGAATCATGCGCAAAACAAAAATGTTGGGAAGGGAGGGAGCTGGAATGTGGGTGATGAACGTCAACTTTCACCGCTGATGAAGAGTTGGGGAATTCCTTGTCTAATTTGGTAACCCCTTCAGCTGTTAACTGTTTACAGTATGTACCTGCATCTGAACTTTTTGACCACGCCAGAGTGAAGTTCTAGAAGCCATAATACTGTACTCTACTTGATCTATTAATGGGTAATTTCAAGGCAAGTTAGTTTTGTGGAATTCTCGACAAATTTACCCAAAGGGCCAAGCTGATCAGATAACCAGCTTTTGGATAAGTGGATTTCTACTGTAATTGAGGCAACATAATCCTTGTGACCCAATATTCATGTGCCTGATGTCACAGATGTAAGCAATGGGCCACTCAGATTATCAGGGCCAGCACTGTTTGTTTCTGAGGTTATGAATGTATGGAGCTTTGCTGCAATTTGCACACACACTTCTGTGTAAAAATGTTGAAATTTATAATACAAAGCTGTAGCGTGTATATATCTATATATACACACAGTCATGAACACAACAATATTACAATTAGTAGCAATATATAAGATACAACTACATGTTTCGGCCCTGTATGCAGGCCATCATCAGGTTGTCCAAAGAACTTATTAAGTGACTATACAGTATGTGTGGTAATTTTGGAAGGGGGACGAGATCCCATCTTACATCGTAAATTGTGGGATTAGTAAAAGTTGTCAACATTTACATTGATGCGTAGTTCATCATGTAAAATGCATAGGTATTCATCTTATGATCCTAGCATGCGATTATTATTGATGTAACTCCTTAGTAGGTTTAGTAAGGTTGTAATATTGTTGTGTTCATGACTGTATGCATATATAGATATATACACGCTACAGCTTTGTATAATTGACCTAACACAACGGGGATGACACACCTTAAGATTATTGACTGTTATGTCACTGACCTGAAGCGCTGGGATTAGAGTCAAAGAGTCCCACCCAGTCTGGCAACATTGCTGGGTCACAAGATGGCTCCCAGTTCAGCTCCAGTTCTCGATCGGTAAGCCCACGACCATGAGGCGATTGTCGCCATAGTGATGACACCGTGAGGAACACGGCATTGCAGTCGAACCCTGTTTGCTCATATGTCAGTTACTGAGTACCACCACAACATGTATCTATATTAGCAACAGCTAAAAGGGGTAGGAAAACATTGAGGCACTCCTTTATCTGACAACTGTCACTACTCCTTTTCAATAAGCTCGCTTAATCTATAAAACATATAGTGTGCAATAAACAGTTTGTTAGATGTGGATCATCATGTCTGTGAGCAGAAGGAAATACTTTTAGCACCTTCTGTAAAAATATGGTGGGTAGAAACATAACATTAACTGCAGTGTGTCGAACTAAATGTGTGGACCCTGACTGATGACAATTGTGAAGAGCAGTGAACACTTCACTCTTTGCCATTACATGAAACTGAGTGAAAGTAATGGTGTGAATTGTCAGATAAAATAATGTCCCGGTGTTATAAATACATCATACACATTTTGTCACATGGTGCCTCACATTGTGTACACTCAAAACCAGAAGTGTGCAATGCCAGTTCCTGATTGTGCTTACAAACACAATATTGGACTGTTTGTCTGTCTGTTGCCTGCTGATGTCTGGCACAATTGTTGGACACTTGAAAGTGAATGTCCACAGGCATTGTTGGCGCACCTAGTGCCAGTGCTAGTACGGACAGCCCACGTGACACATAAATACACTGTGGGCAAGGTGCAGTGTTCGGATACGAAGCAGGTGGTACATATAGTTACCATTAGGCTTTAAATGATTAATGCTGCCCTTTCACCTTGTCCTGAATCAAAACTGCACAAAGAACCTGGTACTTCATGCCCTGAGTTACTGTGAGCCTAGCAGCAAGTGAGTGGTTGGTGCTTTGTGTTCAGGAAAGCCTGGTTCTGGCTCTGGTTTATGCATAATTCAGTTGATTCATAGAGGGTACAGCAATAATACCATGAGATATAGAATTAGTCCATGCATAACATGGCTATAATCTTACAGCTTGTCAGAACAAACACAAAGTTTGACAAAACAATCATCAAAATGATAATTGAAACCAATTACAAAGCATAGTAATTATTATGGACAATACTTGAACATAAATCACATGTACGACACCATATAAATAAAATTAACTTGTTTGTTATGGAGGTGCTTTGCTGTCATTGTAATTGAAGTATTCCTCTGATGTACAGAAAATAATACAATAAAGAACATTTCTTACAAGTCATTTAAATTCATTGACATCATGTTGTCTATCCATTATATAAGTTGATAAGCTACTGAAAACTTTCACCCCATATATTGCGTGCTTTTTTTGATAAAGTACAGGATTAGATGGGACCGCGGTAGCGCAGTGGTTAGGGTGCTGTGCTACAAATCGGAAGGTCGCTGGTTTGATCCCAGCTGGTGTCATTGGATTTTTCATTGACATAAGATCCTTCCGATCGCACTATGGCCCCGGGGTCGACTCAGGACAACAAATTAGGTGTAAACCATCTGTTTAGTTGCTCAAATACACCTGGGATATTAAGTTGAGAGTTATTGTCAGTATGGCTGATAAGAACACTAGTGTCATCTGTGAAAAGAACAGAAATGGAATTGTTTTCTAATGTTACAGTCGGATCATTTATGTAAATGAGAAATAGCAAGGGTCCAAGGATGGATCCAAACCCCATGAGAAATTTTTCTTCAGTCTTTGGAATTTAAGGTATAATAATTTTGTGCACTAATTTGTACTTTCTGGTATCTATCCTGTAAATATGATATGGTCAATTTGAGAAAGCTGCCTTTTATTCCATAAAATGCCAATTTAGACAGAAGAATTCCATGATTCACACAATTGAAGGCCGTACGTAGATCACAAAACATTCCACCCATAATTTTCGTTCTGGTTGAGGCTTCAGAAATTTCATTTAGTGGTTTATATATAGCCATTCATATGGAGGAGATTAATCAAAATCCATATTGATGCTTTGATAAAATAACAAGACAAGTGATGTCATTATGAGTAATATTCTTCATCTTATTAATAATTTTATCAGCAGCTATTAGAAAATGTTCATTAAAATAGATGGATATTAATTTGTTATTTGTAATTATTTTCCCATCTATATTTAAAGTGTGAATATTATTATTTATTGGTTTCCTACCAGTTACAGTTTTAAGAACATTCCACATAGTTTTAATTTTATTCCTGGAGTTACAAATTTGTTTATTAAAATGGGATCCTTTAGCTTCCTTAATATTATGTTCTAAAGTTTTACAAATTGATTTATAATGGTCATTTAATATTAGAGCATTATAATTTTTTGTAAATAAATAGAAGTCCTGTTTAAGATTGCTTCATGTTACAACCGGGGGATTGTTTTCCATCCTATAACCTTCTTGCTCCTTCTCATTTTATGTATCCTTTGAAAAGTACCATAAAATAAAACCTTAAAAATGTATTTGGAAAGGAGTTTAACATAATATTTATATCCTTACTGATAAAAATATCTTTTCCACGATTCAGAACTTCAGTTGTAATTGAATTTGGCCATTGCTGTTTGGTTTATTTTTCTTATAATATACAAGTTGCTAGCAGTTTGAAAAACATTAATATTATGGATTGTTACCAGTTATGCATCATGATAAGATTACCATTTCAACATGGGATATCATAAAGATATTAAATCTAGAGTAATCGATAAAGATATTGTCTATAATGGAAGTAGTGGGAAAATCCACTTTATCAAATAAATTATAAAAATTTAATATGGAAATTGACTTGTTTTTGCTATCAATAAGATAATTTACATAAACATCACCACAGATAATTACTTCAGTTTTAAAATTCATTAAGAACTTTTTATTATTACCTGTTGTCACTAAAAATTGATCTATATATAGTTAATACATGACGAGTATTTTTTTTATAAATATATTTTCAAAGCACATGCCTCAGCATCATAATCTGAGCGGTAATGATTAATATTAATTTCACTAAAGTTTATATTTTTTGAAACAAAATAGAGGCTCCACCTTTCATGGAACTATTGCTACAGTAAACCACATCCCTTCCAATTTGTTATTCAGTGCCATCCTACCATGCAGTGTTGTTTGTTCAGAGCAACAGAAAGCATCAGGAATAAACATTCCATACTACCAGGTCCATTATGTTCACTATGCGCAGATACATGCTCCAGTCTGACCTTGGCATGGTGGCAGTGTGATCTTGATAGGTGGCCTGCCCCATATGGGTCATGTGAGACCAGCATTGCCTCTGTCAGTGCCCATCTCTGTGTGTATATTGGAAATGATTGGAGGGTAATGTGGGCAGAATAGACACAGATTGGTGGCTGACAGTGTAAAATTGCACCATGAACTTGGAGACACTGAAGAGACGTTATGAGGCTGCTATGGTCAGGAGGACCCTTTTCCTTAGGATAATGTAGCCAGCACATGAAACTAACCACTTACTGCCATCTAGTGCCAAGGTTAAGAGTGGAGCTGTACCTCCACACCTTGTGTATGCTTCCATAATCAGCACAGAGATAACTCTATCTTTACCTCACTCATAATCCCTTAGAGGGAGCAGTCCAGGCATTAAGAACCATTGAAGGTAAAGTTAACACAAAGTTGTCCCTGTCCATGTCATGAGGGGTTATAGGAGGAGAAGAAGTATGGCTCCACTTATTCTTTATCCAGGCACTGGGTGGAGGTGAGTGGTCATCGTCATGTCCTGGCTACTGTTTGGGGCAAGAAGCTGCAGTAGCCATTGAATACAAGGCTGGGAGGGCCCTAGACCTGGGCTGGATGTTTTGGAGAAGAGAAAAATCTCTTGACCCTGCTAGGAATTGAACTGCAGTTCATCCAGCCAGTATCGGTCTCACTATTCTGACTGAGCTACCCCAGCTGCTCTCCAGCTTAAACAGTGTCATTCAAACTGCCTGTGACACAGTCCAATCAGTCTCATGCCTGACAGTTTATCAGGGACAGGATGACTGGCAGTGTATTGGGGAGAGGATGCCTGGTAGTGATACAAGCTGCATGCAAAGCTTTGTGTTGTAGGTGGAGTGCGAAATGTCATGTAGCAAGTGCTGGTGTTGGACAGTCAGTGGCAGGATCAGGCAGTAATTGGGAGTTGGGCATTGAGAATGCTTAGCAGTAAGTGACGGAGTCATGCAGAGACAGTGTCTGGTAGTAATTGAAAGTCGGGAAATGACAGTGCCAGACAGTAAGTGGCAGTCAGTCAATGATAGTGTTTGGCAGTTATTTGGATTCAGGAAATGACAGTGCCAGGGAGTAAGTGGCAGAGTCAGGCAATGACAGTATCTGGCAGTTATTGGGATTCAAGAAATGACAGTGCCCTGCAGTAAGTGGCAGAGTCAGGCAATGACAGTATCTGGCAGTTATTGGGATTCAAGAAATGACAGTGCCAGGCAGTAAGTGGCAGAGTCAGGCAATGACAGTATCTGGCAGTTATTGGGATTCAGGAAATGACAGTGCCAGACAGTAAGTGGCAGAGTCAGGCAATGACAGTGTCTGGCAGTTATTGGGATTCAGGAAATGACAGTGCCAGGCAGTAAGTGACAGAGTCAGGCAATGACAGTGTCTGGCAGTAATTTAGAGTTGGCAAGTGACAGTGCCAGGCATTATGTGGCAAAGTCAGCCCATACAGTAAGTGAAATGTTAGCTAGTGGCAATGTCAGTAACTGACAGTGCCAGGCATTAAGTGATGGTATCAGGCAGCAAGTGACAGTATTGTACAGTAAGCAGTATTTACTGCTCTCGGAATTTACATGAGCAAGTTTTGACGCATGCTGTGATTTATTTTGGTTTGGAGATGAGTTTGATGTGCAGTGACCTGTGACTGATGTTGGAATCACTGCTTCCGTTTGTAGTGGCATAAATAGCACTGATTGCTGTACTTGATCTGCTGATGTTGTGACCAGTAACTGCAGTCAGCGTCGGTTTATAGAATTATGTGGTTCTGCACCACAGCAACAAGACACGTGGGTCTCACTTTCAAGCAGCTGAGAACTTGAGCTTCTGGGATGCTGCACCATACCATGGGTGTCCAGCTAGACAGCTTTAGCAGCTGCATTTTAAGAGGCTACTTAAAAAGGAACCATGTCATTATTCATTTAAAAATTGTCCTTCATATAATGGCTTCTTATTTCTGTTTTTCCAAGCAAAATAGGTATCAGTTATGAGTCCGTTTTCTATAGACAACCTTATAGCACTTCTCACATTTAGCTGCATATGCAAGTGAACTACCTGAATATGATGTTACCTTTTGACAGACAACTTGAACATGCCACACCATTGCCAAGTCAAGTTGTGGCCACCCATGCTGTAGGTACTGTCAATATTGGAGCAGTACATAACCTTGACAGTTTGGGATATAGGTCTGTTATCTTTCAGTCAGTCTTGTGGAGAGAATCTACAGGTCCCATCAAAAGTGTATGTATCACTCCATATTTTGCTTTATACTGGCTGCCATTTATAACAGGCCACTATCAAATTTACACACAGTTCAGGACATAACACAACAAAAATTACATGCACAAGACACTACTACATTTCATCCCAATGTGTTTTGAACTGGAATACATTGGTTACTGTTCACAGCAGCTAACAGGGTGAATTCCACCTATGTCACCACAGCCAAGTTAATAGCTGTTGTGTTGCATAAACATCATTGTGCCTACATCTTCAGGATGGAAGTTATATTTCCAGTTTCTTTACCCCCAAGACATAGGCAGACGGTGCTTTTGAAACTTTGGTACTTCTACATCATCTCTTAGTCTTTGGCAGATAAAATGTTCAAGTAGAAGGTTGAGAGCCAGACAGTTCTACAGTGACAGTGATAGCTGATTGACAGACAAACCACAACAAGTGTCCTGCCCTTGAGACAACCAGACAAATCACAACAAGTGTCCTGCCCTTGAGACAACCAGACAAAACACAAGTGTCCTGCCCTAGACAACCAGACAAAACACAGCAAGTGTCCTGCCCTTGAGACAACCAGACAAAACACAACAAGTGTCCTGCCCTTGAGACAACCAGACAAAACACAACAAGTGTCCTGCCCTTGAGACAACCAGACAAAA
>Ga0123352_10002640_pt1 | contig 25246 bp, 14 predicted proteins | sample TergutLab28metaG_FD_89700 | JGI IMG/M metagenome (GOLD analysis project Ga0123352, IMG submission 89700) | Labiotermes labralis P1 segment gut microbial communities from Petit-Saut dam, French Guiana - Lab288 P1 | ecosystem: Host-associated > Arthropoda: Insects > Digestive system > Gut ...
ACTCTACTACTACTACTACTACTACTACTACTACTACTACCACTACTACTCTATTACTACTAATAACACTACTACTCTACTACTACTACTACCACTACTACTCTACTACTATTACTACCACTACTACTCTACTACCACTACTACTCTATTACTACTACTAACACTACTACTCTACTACTACTACTACCACTACTACTCTATTACTACTACTAACACTACTACTCTACTACTACTACTACCACTACTACTCTACTACTACTACTACCACTACTACTCTACTACTACTACTACTATACTACCACCACTACAACCGCTTCCACTGCCTGTGTCTGCCTGTTATTGGCTATTGCTGTTGTCAAGCGCTGTTACATATTCATATCAGTAAATTACATTATGGTGTCATTATTACTGCTGTAGTTACTGTTATTATTTTATTAGTTTTCAGTTATAAATAAACTTGACTGATGGAAATTGAGTATATTTCAAAAAACAAATATTTCATATTTAAAGGAGCACAGTAAATCTTACTGAATGGGTAAAGGGGACTTATTCTTCGGCGGTTAGGCCAGGGCGTAAAGTTGATTATTTCATGCTGAGGTTCAGAGTGACAGGAGATGTACTTCTGTCGCTGTATGCTGTCATAGCGTGGAGAGGGTGAATTTTAATTTCCAAAAATAACTTTATATGACATACATGCATTAATTCTACACAACACGCGATTGTCTGTTGTGCATATGGTGGAATAGAGTCGTCAATGTCGGTCCCAGTGGCCGCGCGGTCTAAGGCGTAGGTCTGCGGCCGCTCGCCTGCTGAGATTGCGGGTTCGAATCCCACCGGCGGCATGGATGTCTGTCTGTTGTGAGTGTTGTGTGTTGTCAGGTAGAGGTCTCTGCAACGAGCTAATCACTCGTCCAGAGGAGTCCTACCGAATGTGGTGCGTCGTTGTGTGTGATCTAGAAACCTCGTGAATGAGGAGGCCCTGGCCCACTGGAGGCTGCTGCGACAAAAGAAAGAAAAAGAAAAAAGAGTCGATAACAGTTTACGGGCTATCAAGAAGATAACAATTTATCACTGATTTCTTAACGTTTAATGTTGATATTATTTGACAGTTATGGGTGACTGAAGTCCCTGCAGAATCTGTTGAGAAAATTTAAATAGAAGAGAAAAGTGTTGAATCTATTTTGGAGCACATTTTGCTTCCTCTCTTCCTTCTGTTCATGCGTTGTTACATTTCCTTGCATTCTTGTTACAAGTCAATGTTTGGTCAGACATTTATTATCAGAGAGCTCGGTCTGCCTCTGTTTATTGTCACGAATTTTATAAGTGTTACTATCCACCATCTTCAATCATATTCGTTCTGGTTCTCTTACTTTAGCAAATTTCAGAACCTGGGTGAATGATTTTGGGTTTAAAATAGACTTTCTCTGCTATTAACTTACAAATATTCAAAATTTATCTTCAACTAATGCAACTTAAACTTGGTAGTGACATTTTCCTCTCTACTAGATTGATAATTTTACTGTTATGGCTCAGTGGTTATTAGCTTGTGGAAATAAGTATGAAATTCATCTGAACTGCATTAAAAAACGCATTCCTACCTCTCAGTAGTGCGTATCCATTATAAAGACTATTCGGTTAATGTTGTGCAAGGATATAGTAGCTGCTAATTGTGACAATCACGCGAGGTAAACAGATGCGTTGTGTGACCAACATAAAACTTTTATCTTCATGCAGATAGTATGCATTCGTAACACTGTGATTTCTACTTTTGCGGTAGGTCAAGATTTGTGTTGCCTGTCTCCCATTTCACAGCCCAACCATATCTGTTGCTAGTATCTACAAATAGCCTTATTTAATATATCTGTTAGTTTCTCTGAAATGGATAAATAGTACATCAAAATATAGGAGGAGGTTGTGAATATAAATTGATTGATATAACACCTGCGCATTTAAGGTCACAGTATTAGAAAAGAAGTTTCTAATTCTATTGGATTTCAGAGAGAAAATCGAATGATTATGCACTTCAAAATATACAGATACATTACGTGTTCAAACAATGTTACAGTATTCAATGACAGAGATGTATAATTATTTATAATAAAATTATTTTAGGGCTGACAAATATGTCAGGTGGTTCAAGTCAATTTGGAGTTTCTGCATCGCACTACGCGGCTGTCACCCGTAGAATGTTTTGTTGAATGCCGTCACCACGAAAGCTCCATAACCTACAGATTCTACAAATTTACAGATATTTTAATGTAACAGCGATATCACTGCTTGCCATATATTTCATATAAAATAAATCTGTCAATACCTGCGCCTGTATATAAAACACAGGAAGCACACATTAACACACACACACACACACACACACATTGATTTGTCATATTCTAGATTCATTAAGTTTAAGATATGATATTCAAGTTTTAACTAGGTCTTTGAGTTTTCGCTGTTGACAAAGTTCAAACACTTTACATGTGAGGTAGATAATAGAATATCGACATTTTGGGTCGCAACACAATATAAACTGTAGGACCTTTCTGCCTGCCACCATCATTTCCGCTGTCATTTTATCATCGTACGGTAAGTTTCGGTCACTGGGTTCCCCGTCTAAAATGTGACTTCCCACTTTTATCGACAGGAAAGAAGACAGCAGCAAGGACGGTCAGTGATCAAGCCAGGTGATATTAAGCCACAAAAGTATGCTCAATGATAAATAACATTAGTCATTTAATTAAACACTCTGTTATCCAACTAATGCACAATATATAATACGTAGATACAATTAAAATTATAAAATATTTAAAAGTGCTCCAACATGTTTCGGATCACAGAGGATCCAGTATCAGGGAGCCTTGTACAGTGCTTGGCTAAAAATTACAAGAATGGTTCTACTGTGTCTGTTGACATGGACGTAGTCGGTGTTATGGCAGCATATTCTGACCAACTGAGCGTGTGTGTAGTTCACTGTTTTTGAGTGCCTTCAAAAACAGTGAACTACACACACGCACAACGGGTCAGAATATGCTGCCATAACACCGACTACGTCCATGTCAACGGACACGATAGAACCATTCTTGTAATTTTAGCCAAGTACTATATAAGGCTCCCTGATACTGGATCCTCTGTGATCCGAAACATGTTGGAGCACTTTTAAATATTTTATAATTTTAATTGTATCTACATATTATATATTGTACAATAGTTGGATAATAGAGTGTTTAATTATCATTGATGCACGGTGCAAACATGAAGAACATTAGTCACGTTTTGCTCTATAGTGAGTAGGCTAAGGCCCTGACAAAAGACAAATCATGGAACCGTCTCTGTACCAGACCTGGGGCCCACCCAGCCTTGTATAGAGAGGAAACGGGTCCCTGTTCCCCAGCAGCAGGCGGCCGGGCATTGAAACTGACCACTGATTTCCATCTAATGCCGGGATTAATAATGAGTGCAGCCATACCTTATGCCTTCAAGATACACAGACATAACAGCACTTCTTCAATAGCCCAGCGCTGCCCCACAGTTCGTACAAAGCAATGGTTGTCAGGACGTACTGTAGTTTCCGCTGGCCCTGTTTCAGTTCTTCACCGGCTGTATTCATCACTAACGCTATCGTAAATCGATTCCTTGAGAAAACATTGTTTAATTATGCAATAAATGTTCCCGTGTTTCCCCGAGCAGCTACGTACACTTCACTTACAAAACACAGTGTTTGTTGGTAAACTTTTAAAGCAAGTTTTAAAAATGCGGTGCCGTCACTTAAAATAGATGCATTTTTAAATTATCTAACATGTCAAGTCTGTTTACATTCCCAAAACTTCACGGTTTCACGAAGACACGTAGCGCACTGAGTTCACTTACAGAATTTCGTTCCTTTGTTTGAATTTCATACTTACTTGCATAAGAAATTAATTACGTGTGTCACACCATACGCGAATAGGTGACAGCTATTTAACAATTTTTGTACTTGTATAGACAACTTTTTCGCTGGCTCTCAATTCAAAATAGCCCATTCCAATCTCCGGCTAAACTTAAGAGCCCAAACCTACTATTATTTCAGGTTATGACGTAGTTAACTTTGTTATAAATCATGATAAAATACTTACGAAAAACTAAACCGCTGTGTCAATTCACACGATCTACAAAGCTATCCAGGGGGTTGAAATTCAGCGACTTTAAGCTGACCTCTCACCTCCATTAACAATCGTGCTTAACAACACGCGGTCAATACACAGCCATTGACTTTTGTATGTACGAGACACGAACAACATATTTTGCATATAATAGTATTCTCAACCCCATTAGAACAACGTTAAAGCAGTCGCATGGGAGTGACATGATCCACCGATTTCTAGTCAAACAGCGAAGGTTCCTATGGCGAAATGGGCGAAGGAACTGTTAATACTGATCTTCGTAATTATCCAACTTAATGCACAAATACTTGTTTTATAATAAGTTTATTATAAACTTATTATAAAGCAAGAATTTGTGCATTAAGTTGGTTAATTACTGAGATTATACTGAGATGCAAGGTCAGCAAAACATCAAAATTTGTTAATACTGAGCCAACACTTGCATTACGTAGCCTCACGCTTTTACGTTACAGTGAACCCCTATGTAGATGGGCAATGGACCCTGTTACATTCGACGCCTTTAATAATGTGCAATGAACCTCATGAATATTTATACTTATTTAGTCTCTGAAAGAAATTTTGTATTAGAAATTCCAGCCCAAAGTACATTACTCTACCTATTTAATCCATAGGTTTAGTTGATTAACATACTAAACTTGACCTGCAAAATACGCAAGTATTCTCAAGTGACGTAGGTAGAATGTTTGCTGTATTGTGACACAAATTTTATTGTGTCTATTGTTTCATGTTACGCGCTGTGCACATAAAATGCTATAAGCTGTAGATTTAGTCCCTTTCGTAAAACAACGGCGAAAGGCGACAATTAGCGCCGTCGTGTCTGTCTGCAAGGAAAAGCGCGACTCCCATTGGACGGATCTTCATAAAATATGTTTGGAATTTGTACTGACATTCATCAACACGTTCCGGTTTCGGTTAATATAGGATAAAATCAATAGGCACATCACATGAAGAGCTATGTACATTACTGTTAATATCTCTTCCGTGATTGCTCTTCATAATCGAGACTTTTTTCATGTTTTGCTGACCGTGCATCTCAGTATATTTATCTTAGTAATTAACCAACTTGATGCACAAAATTTGTTTCACAATAAGTTTTATTTCATGCCTCTACATGTTTCGAGCACATGTGCTCATCATCAGGATGTCGAAATTGTATTATACAGCCTCTTGTATCATCACGCCTATAAATATGATGATATCAGAGGTTGTATAATACAATTTTGACCTCCTGATGATGACCACACGTGCTTGAAACATGTAGAGGCATGAAATAAACATATTGTAAAACAAATTTGTGCATCTAGTTGGTTAATTACTAAGATAAATAATCGAGACAGTTCGTGTTCTCTGTGAGGTGCGAGCATAAGCTAAATAAAAGGAAAACGATGTAAACATAATAATCGAGCACAGCGAATATCTCGCTGTTTCCGAGATTTCGATTATTATCGCCGGTAAATATGTTCCTGCGATACGGATAAAACTTGTGGTGTTTTGAGTAAAAGACGGAAGGACCCATTTCAAGCATTCAAGTCTTCAGCGTTCTTCTTCAGAACAGCCATAAATTTATAATCTAGAGACAATGACAGATCGAAAGCGTCAGAAGTTTTAGGTTCTGCGTATGTTTCCTAACTTGAGGACCCATTTCTTCTGGGGTGTGTCTCTGTATCGTTCCCATCCACACGGCGTCACAACACGGAAGATCTTAATCCTTAGCAACACCTCTGTCAGAACCACAACTCTCCCGCATTTCCTAACTTGTTATGATATTTTACTGGGACATTAATTATGGCGTATCGTTTTCGACCAATTGAACATATGTGGCCTGGGCCTGTATAGTACAATGTCAAAGTACGGGCTTTGGAAAAGCTAATCCCATTTCAAGAAGTGATGCCAGAAGTATGTAAGAACTCGTTTAGGTGTTTAATTCCGAAATCAAACACGACAAAAGGCTTAATCCACGGAAATGACGAAACAGGTTACACGGCCAGTGAGTAATTAAGAAACCTGCGTCAACATAGCCATCAGATGTCGTGAACTTGGGGCGTCATACCAGCAATTGGACTGGTATGAATATTTTGGAATCGGTTATTATAAGACTAATTGTGCAGTGCATGTCAAAGGTAACACAATTCCTGTACAATCCTGGAGAAACCCTGAGATATGTTAGAGGCTGAGTCGAGCCTAGGGCCATATTGCGGCCGGAGGAACTACGTCAACAAAAACTGCGCCATTATGCAATGCATGTCCGAGTTTGAAAGAGTGGGGGCAATACTATTATAAATTTCAACCATTGCCTAACTCTGTTTCGTAGGAGGTTACAGTTTGCACTGGGCCATTCTAACAAACAAGCAAGCCAACCTACAAATCCCCGGAATCTTTGTTGAATACGTTAACTGTCAGCAAAATTCATCGTTGATAAACTGTAAATATACCTTAAAACGGTCAATCTAAAGTTAGCTGTGTATAAAGTAGTTGTACTAGGCAGAATGCAGAAGTAGGCGTAAGATACTCTAAAGGAAGAGGAAACACTGTCTACAGTAACGACATGCTGGCGCCTGTTTGTATGACTGTGAACAGAAGTCGATATAAGAGTAGCGAAACTAACCGTCGCCGTAAACAGTTATTTCATAAAATTCGACAGCGAAGAAGAAATAGTATATAGTGTCAATAATTGCGATTCAGAGCGTTTCGTGTCACAGTAATAAACACACCACAGGATACATAAGCTTTCAGACCCGCTAAGCAATTCCAGATCTCCTTCATTGACACGATACAAATATTTTGCTGCATGCAACGCCTCTCGTTATTCGACGTCCTTCGTCGTGGACGAAACCGTCACAAAAATAGGTTGAAAATGTTACAGCACGTTGCATATCTGTGCAGTAAGGACGCCGTTCATCTATCATGATGGGTTTATCGCTAAACGACACGTCTCTTCGAACAACTGCTGCATTTGGCTTGCTTCACAAGTAATTCTGCGTGAACAAGCAGGCTGAAGTAGCAGTGAATGGACTAGCAATTGGAATAGGTTAGGTTAGAATCTCCGCCAGAACATCCGAATTTCTTCGAGTTTTTCTCAACCTCTTCATAAAAACGCTGGCATTCTACCTCGAACAGACGATGATTGCTTCCGTCCCAATACTTTCCAATCTGTCATTGACCAGTCACCCTAAAATCGAGACACTCACAGGGCAGTAAAATAGGCCACACAAAATTATCATAGTTAGCATTTTTTTCTTTCACTGATAAAACAGTTGGCATTTACCGGTAAATGTGGTTTCTAATAACTGATTATTTCACCTATTAACGCTCAACAGATAATTAATACACTTTCTTGAGCTGTTCATATCAGAACGTGTATTATTTATACACACGTACATGTTACAGATCGAGACATTTCAAATCGTGCTAGAAAGCCACAGGCATAGCCTCCGGGAGAAATCAGACAAGCACAAGACAGATTACTTTGTGTTTTATCGACTCTTTCCTCCCTGTTCGTCGGCAATTCTAATTTCAAATTCTGGGCACTTCCTTCAATGTCGGTTAAGACAACAGTCCGACAGTAAAGAGTGGCATGGAAAGTAACAGAAATGGGAAGACGCTATTGTTCATAAGAAAAACATCACTGATCATCAACAAAAACAATCGCCGATTTATGTTACAGCCCTGTGTCTTGCAACAAATTCAAAATGCCCTAAAGACAGGACTCTCTGATATTTTCGTTCAGCAGCAGTAAAGATAATACAGACGGACAGACACAAAGTGCGCATATGCACAGAGTGGCATGTGACAGTGTGATGGTATTGAAATTATATATTTTCAGGTACAGTAATATAAACAGCCAACTAGATGCAACAATAAAAATTTTATTAATAATTAAAATCAGCTCAACATGTTTCGGGCGATAATTTCGCCAATCCTCAGGAGCAATAGACTGTGTTTACAGCTTGTGGTATAAAGCACCGACGATGCTGCCTACTGGTGACCAGCAGGCAGCATCGTCGGTGCTTTATACCACAAGCTGTAAACACAGTCTATTGCTCCTGAGGATTGGCGAAATTATCGCCCGAAACATGTTAAGCTGATTTTAATTATTAATAAAATTATTATTGTTGCATCTAGTTGGCTGTTTATATTATTGTATCAATAATGCACGGTCACACAAATATCAAATATTTTAAGGTAACACTAACATTATGATAACCATTTAATGTTCATAACTTACTTTAAAATATTACCTTCTCCAGATGACCCCATGACATTCTATACATTGTAGCAATCCCCCTTTGAAGTGCTACACAACTCGATGTAACACAGTGGCATCAATTGTTCTATTCCTCTCCGTAATGCCAACTTTTAGTTTTTGGTGCACTGAATACCAGCTGCATATACTTTAGACTTGAGCTGCACACACAGGAAAAAGGCTGTGGCTGTCAAGTCCGGGAAACGTGCTGGCCAAGGAATATCGCCAAATCGTTAATTTCCGGGGCCTGGAAACATTCTCCTAGGAAAAGACATGGTTCGCATCTCCGCATGGTGCCTTGCAACATCCTGTTAAAAAAGTATACCATCCTTTGGCTGACTTCGTAGTTCCAAACTAGAAACGTCAGCAGCATAGTGCACTAGCGCTCAGAACTCACGGTAAAGGTCTGGCGGTTTCCCTCCAAAATTAAGGCCCAACTATATAAAATGTGGATACACTACACCTAACGATTGCTGTTTTGTTTTGTCCTTATCACATCCAGAGAGGACTTTCAGCACGTATGCATATACGCGAACACGAGAGAGAAATGTTTTTTGTCGGAAATGAAAATACAGTTGCTGCAAGGGTGCACAAATCCTGGGCACCAGGTCGCCCGCCAGAGCGATTAAATTTTATACGGTGGCACCTAGCATTTCTGGGTCCTCAGTATGGAAATTTCTGCATGTCACCATTTGGCGCCTTCTCAATTTTTTAAAATCTGTGCACCCCTGCGTTTCTGTGAACGAAGTGAAGGTAAACACCCTGAACAAACTAGCAGTCCTAAACGTTAGGTTTCGGTGAGTTTAGAAGGGAAACGTGTGTAATATGTAGCCCTATGCAGAGTCAAAACGACGGCTAAGGTAATGTACCTGAAAGACGAGTCTCGTACAAGTAGGTGTAGGACATATTTTTGCAAATGATCGAAGACGAACCAAACGTGGAGAAACTTATTACAGAATCAAGGCAGTAAGATAATCCGAGCTTGATATGAACACGAGTACTCATGAAAATTACGTACGCTAAAAACTGTGAGACCTGAGTTTCATTTACTCAAATACGGAACCTTGGTAAATGAAGTACAAGAAGCCAGTAAAAGATGCAATATATGAAGTACTCAGGTGGTGACAGCGAAGAGTATCGTTTTCTGGGATGTGGCGCTGTACAGTCTGTCAGGAAGATACAGATATTTCATGAAAACATGTACATCAGTATCCCTGGCAAATGACCGCGAAATTTCGGACAGTTTCTACCAAAGTGTGCACCGGGTCACATCCCAGAAGACTGTAGCCTTGTCGGCTACAGAAAAAAATTACAACGTTCATTTTTCTTATTGCTTCCACCTACAAAAATTCTAGCATGAATAATAAATGATCCAAAAAGGCAGCTATGTGTATTTGCTTGTAATTATTCGCAATAATATCCAATATGTCTATAATAAAGGTGTCGAAAATGAACTCAAAACCTCTCACCGCCACCATTAGTACGACTTCTAACACTAATAGATCTGAAGCATGATTTTAAGTGCCTTTAAGATCTTTTCCTATTCTGACATTTCACATGCTTATCGCAACACTACACGCACTTTTAAATATGTGTAGCTTTCGCACAGACGCCATGTTGTTCCATATCCTTCGAAAAATCATTCTTTATTTGCTTCGACCTCAACATTTTTATGGTTACCATTTTGCCAGTATTGTAGGTAATTTAAAATCAGTTAGTCTAAGTGAAGTAGCATCTGACAATACTATATTATTACGTATATTAATGCAAAGTTACATTAAAATTTCTCAATTATTTCATAAGTTATTAGAACACATCCAAAGTCACCCACCCACCCACACAACCACACACACATACACACACACACACACACACCACACACACACACACACTCACGCGCACGCACGCACACGCACACACGCGCGCGCACGCGGAAAGTATGATCAAAGGTACGAAAATAATTTTGTCTAGACGATCACATACTGCCCATTTACAACAAAAGGGAACAGTCAGTGATGTTTAAATACTTAACACGAAAATGTCTTAATAATGCTATTATAAGCATAGACCTTTCTTAGATACGACTGTGACACACAGCAAGCACAAGAAACAAGTGCTATGTTTTCAGTCAGGATGATACGGGGGTGTCACAACAGGATTGGCTCTGTCGGTGCCGGCATGGCGGGGTTGGAGTTCTAAGGGGTTTTGGGCCGACGGTCTGAGAGAAGGGGAGGAGTTAGCTCTGCAGACGTCGTTGAACCCTCCTCCAGTATGACCTTACGCTATACAATTCATTCAATAGTACGCGATGCACTGCTTTTACTACAGTCAGTGGTGGCTTGTGCCACTTGTGTATAATCCACACTAGAGCAATTTTTGTCAATTTTAGAAAATTATGTCGATATTCTAATACTAACATCCTCTGTGTTCAAGTAGAGAATTCTGCCTGTCCACTCTCACTCGCATATAAACAAATGTTGCCTAGCTTGCGGAGTGCCGACTTGTAGCATGGTGATGGGATTTGATACCTTGATTTGTTCAGGGCGGATTAGACGTTGGATCTTTGATCTCTGGCATGATATAGGTCGAAGGCATGCTGGGTAATAACTTGCTGTGTATTGGTGATTTAAGGAAATAACACACATTTAATGTATGATGACACTGTTCCTTGCTAATTCTTTAGTTTCTTATCTTTTACCTTAATTGCATTAGTCTGATAAGCTCCAGTAAGCTTAGTCCAAAAAGCAATTACTATTTAACTGACGCCCAATTGAGAGCCACTAAATTAATTGTCATGCTTCACAAGTAATCACTGTAAATACGTACAGCCCGCTGCTACTAAGTAAACAAAACTTATTAGTCGAACACTGAAAGCCGACGTTAAGGCTACCAGGGTCCCGTAACCGTATCCAGAAAGTTCCCGACTTATGTAAGGGTTCCTTTCCTGAAACTTTTGCGTAACCCGAAATATACTTACAGCGGTACTGATCCCGCTCCCGCTTATTTATGACACCTCATCAGTAAATATGTATGTTGTTACAATGTCAGGGTGCATATTTAAATTGTTATTTCTATCAGCTTTTTATGTGAAACACACAAAGTAAAATAAACTTATAATTACAGTATTGATAATAAAGTAAAATAAATATTACGCATATATAACTTTCTGTAGTTCAGAATTCTTTACGCATGTCCAAGTTAACGTAAGCTGAATATTACGCAACCCGGACTACCTGTAGTGACTCTTCAGTTTCTAAGAACAGTTTGCCATGCCACACTTCAACAACGCTCAAGCAAAGAGCATGGCGAAGATTCCTTGCATTTATAACTCGTTGCGCACTGGCAACAATTTCAAATCGTGTAACTGACGTAGAGAGTAGTGGGATTACTTGTATGAATCCTGTTGGGCCAAGAGCAATACAAAACTTTGATTTTCCTTTATCTTCATTTTTGGCATGTGGGAACGAACAGACTAGCCCTTATTGCGCTGTTTGTTTTACATCGAAACTCGGAGTAGACAAACTGTGGCGGCAAGCAGTCGGCCAGCTTGCCTTTCAGCCAATGTTCCAAAATGTTTCACTATTTGTAAGTTCTAAACAACAAAAAGTTAATGCAGTTTGCATAAAACCGCGATTATGTCAATGACCTAGTTCGCTATAGTCACTGATTATTGAGGGTATGGACAATTCTGAGAACTGGAGACGGCAGGAAGAGCATTTTGAAAGAAGGTCCAAAAAGTCGCCATCTTGGAGATGATATCTTAATCTCATGTCTGAATGACTCCGTGTTTCCAATAAATCAGACATACAGTCAACAGGTTATGACGAAGACAACGAACAGTTTCAAGGCAGAGCAGATTACTACATATTTCCCTTCATCATTAACAATACGACTCACTCCGCAGTGCTCTTACCATCACAAAGTGCGACAGCCGAATTCAAATATCTGGCCAGCTTCGCAACCCTGTAACTCCGCATCTCTCGGCGCAACAGACTGTCAGTTGTCTGGCTTCTTGTTTGAATCACATAGCACTGGACCTAAGAGTAAGTGAGATATTCAAATTTTAGACATTAATGAATCACCCCTAGTAGGCCTAACTGAAATTAATCGCCTAGAGCACCCTAGGAAGACTTTCAACTAATTTATACGTTATATATAAAATTTCAGGTACTACCTCACGTAGAACATAATACTTGTCCACGATAAAGAAGAAACAGTTAATCTTTTACAGCTAAATAATCGCTGATTCCTGTGAAAACGATATGAAACATACACACTGTGTGACGAAGCGGTGAGTCCCTTTATCTTGTAGCGTGCGGTACTACGTATAGGAAGCCGCGGCTTTAAATAGCAAAAGCAAATTTACAAGATAACTGAAAGGTGTAACGAGGGAATTGGTTGTCGTTTCATTACCATAAACACCACAATCGTTTCTACAGAATGCATTTTTATGGCCCAACAGCTGTCTGTAGAGTGGACGACATCGCAGCTGCGCATCGACCGATGATTCCACCATCTGCAGTGCTCGGTGCGGCTATACAAAACAGTCTGTCTACTAGCCTAATTCTAACCATTACCTTTTCAGTCCAGAAATATAACCTCGTTTGCATCTCTTGATTAACCCTTTAAAGACGAAAACATTGAAAATACTTGCCTATCCATTTCGAAGCGTTCGCAGACGTTGTCCAATTTGTCCTGGTAAGAGCAGTATGTGTATAAAGATAGTATGGAACACAGGTGGAATATAGGGACTAACTGACAGGGAAGAACAGAATTACTGGGACAAAGCCTGTTCCAATGCCACTGTCCACCACAAATCTCACACGCACCCACCTTGAATCAAACCCGGTTTTCCGCTGTGAAGGGCCAGAGATTAACGACCAAAGCCATGGCACGGCCATTTAAAGACAAAACAAGCTTATCATACATAAAGATGCACCCCGTACTGCGCAGTAAATATACTCCCCGGTTATTAATGAAGATAATTAATGCTACATGGGGAAATATCTGTTCTTTGTTCTGAGATCCATACAAAACACATAAAAACACTTTGTGGGCAGAATGTAGATTCTCTGAATGTTGCACACGGCGGTATATACGACTATACCGAAAGCATAACGGAGCTCAATTTTAGAATCCTTATAATCCAACAGAATACCTTAGAATGGATAGATTGCTACCACACACTCAGGCCTTTTATAGCCCGACATACAGCTACGTGTACAACGTTTTAATTTTGCCCCTGGGTATGTACATTTCATTTTAATTTTACACAGGCGCAACTAAACACAGACGTTGACACGCCATTAACTCACGCTCACACACTACACAAACACGCTACCACACAAATCCCTGATTAATTTTTATTCACAATCCATTAGATTACGTTAACTAACATTTAATGCATAAAGCAATCATTTCAAATGTCTGTATTTAACCGATGTACTAATTACATTTTCAACAAAAAAAAACCTAACGGAGAATTGTAGGCATTCATGTTATGCTTTGAACATACAATAAAGAAGTCGCCACTGCGCTTTGTCGTAGTCCATTATCTTACTTGAGACAAATGGGCATTTTATAACAATGCATGTGCACTAAGGTGGCTTTAATATTACTTCATTTCATTGAAATGTGTTGTACTTAGGAATATTGAGCATGAATGTAACATGAGACGAGCATGACCAATGGGAAGGCAACTGTCCTACGAAGGCACATTTGGAAGATGAACTTGAATATTTTGAGTCCAGGAGAGTCTAGTCAATGACGTGCGTTACTAAACTGACGGGCTTGTACTTGGCATCGACTGACATAGACTGTCTAGTGCCGAATGACAGGATGACAGGCAATCACGGATTGGAAAAGATATGCAAGGAGGCAGCAACAACCCCTAGTGGGCCAGGGCCTCTTATTACAGAGGTTTCACGATCACACTCAGACACACCACAATCAGTAGTACTCCTCTGGACGGGCGATCAGCCCGGCGCAGAGACCCCTACCTGACAACAACACATGACATCCACAACAGAGAGACATCCATATCCCCGGTGGGATTCGAACTTGTAAATCCAGCAGGCGAACGGCCGCAGACCCAAACCCTAGAACGCGCGGCTACTACGAGTGTACAATGTACAATAACATATTGAACGAACGTCGGAGCTGTGTGGTGTCGGTTCCGTATTCTATCAGTCTTTGGTTCGATTATCTGTGTGTTGTTGTGGATTGCCCGGAAAATTCGAAAAACAAGAATCATTTATTATTATGTAGCAAAGACCTCCCTTTACTACAGACCTTTATGTGATGCAGGCCTGTCTCTATTATATGCCTACACGTAATACAGGCTTGTATGTAGAATAGTCCCCTATGTAATATAGACCTTTCATTGGTATGATCCGCTCTCAAACAGTATAGACCCGATATTTTTCTGAAATAATTCAGTTCTTTTAGGCAAATTAAGAATGCAGAACCAAAGAAGGCATTAGGCACCTCATGTTCGGATGATAAACTGATAATTTTATCCCTCTGTCCCTCATCTCCTCCACGTATGTTTTGTTAAGTACAACCAAACAGTATCAGACTTCCCCCAGTCCTTCCGTTCACGGCCTTATCATTTCCCATTCAATATTATAAGATTTTTAATTAAAACGGTACTTAAAGAAACTAACAGACCAAGAAATATTGTCAAAATATTTCTTGTAATACTTTATTTTCGTAGCTCCTTCTTCAGTTTTCAAGCATTAGGCTCTACGGCCGGTTGCTAGTAAGAATTCGTTAAGAAATTGTTAATCGTTCAGGTATTTAGAAAGACTCCTTGGAAGGGGTATGGAGTAATTGCAAGGACTCTACCTACACATGGCAACAAGTGCATACATTCGAAGCGAGCCCTCTGTTCTAGCAATTGAAGCCTGGCTTTTCCAAACATTTTATATTTCAGAGAACGCTAGAATAGCGTAGTCAGTGCGGCGATTAAGCCACAAGCTGGACAATGGACGAATCGTGTTTCGATTTCTTTCAAAGTCAAGGAATTTGTCTTTTGTCCAAAGGGTCCAGACTGGTTCTGAGGCCCACCCATCCTCCTCTGGGTAAATGCGGATATTTAATGGGGATCAAGTTTCCAGAGCGTGAAGCTGACCGTACAGCTCCAGCTGAGGGATAACAATGAAAGCAGCTATACATCTCCACCCCCCACATGCTTCATGGCGTGCATAGAAACACTTTGACTTAATATTCTATTGGAAAGGGGCTTCCATATCCTCTAAGAACATCTATCTGTTTTGTAATTAACTCGCTCTGACCCACAGCAAAATCATTTTATTCCCTGAGGGTGTGGCCAATTTGACCTTAGGTGAAATGGCGCCCTGGGAGAACAGACTTCCCCCTCCCCACCCCTCCCCCCCACTCAGTCACTATCTCCTAATCGCGATGCACTCGAAATAGCACGTAGTTCATTTCAGAGTCGTTCTGAAAAGTTAAATTACAGTTGCCATTATGAATTATGTGTAACTACAAAATCAGCCGATACAGCGCAGTCAGTAATGGCAGAAATGCTTCACGACCGGCTTCGATTCCCGACAGAGGAACCAGTCTATGAAGCTCATGCACCAGGAACCATTTCCCCTGAGATAAAACAGCTGGAGTGTAAAGCTGGTCATGAACTTCTACTTAATGCACAGGATAAGAATGGACCAACCAGGTAGAGACCGTCCCAAGCAATGGGATTTGTGAGATGCAATATCGCAAATAGTGACTCGGTGAGTCTGTACTCCACGCTTTGCAGTCTTGTTCTTGTGGGAGGCGGTTATCTGCTCCTTGGAATGATTTTAAACATTTCTTTCGAAAGAGTGTCTATTGGATATCATGCACAAAGAAAAACATACAGATTCTACTTGATACGTCATATGAGAATAACACACAACAAAGACAGCTTGAATGCAGCCATAATTCAAAACTTTCATAACTGCAGTGAACCATTAGGAAGCCTATCATCAGAAAAAAAATAAGTGACGCTCGTCTAATACTAAAGCAAGTACACATTCCCTGACCTAGCCTAGGAGGCAAACGGAGTTCACACAAGTATATCACCTGTTCGAATCATGGTACGGCCATGAATTCATGCGATTTCAGTGAAAGGGAATGCGCCCGTACAGGAAAGTCACGTAGGAAATACAGATACACACAGTACCCGCCTGCGACGGCTTGAAACAAAGCCATGGATCTGGGGGAGTCATCTAGGTCATTACTTTGAAAACAAGTACACGGCACAAGCTCCATCTATGGAGCAGAATGTAAACTATCAATTACAGAAACTTCAAGAAGCAGTTCCAGGCTCATGCAGATCGCAACCGCTCACCAAATCACGAAGCTTCCGTGTATGTTCTGGGACCCGAAGGCCCTTTACCGTATTTAAAAGAGGCCACCGCTGATCACTAACCTGAGCCAAGTAAATTCTCACACCGAGGTCAATGGAAATAACGCCTTCTAGACTGTTGACGCCCAATCGACCATGCTTTATTTGCGATGCGAAGCTCACGAACGAGTCACAACTAACGGATCATTTAGGTAAACGACTAGATCCGGGTTTTAATATCAAAGACCTATAGGTTAAGATTCTAGGAAGTTACACTATGTAAAATGCTAAACTGTAAAAATAGTTTAAGTGTTTACGTACATCTAAGTATTTATTCATCCGATGTAACATTCTAGCATCTTAACCGACGGATGCTTGAAATCGAGACCCTGATCCAGTCGGTCACCCATCTGATCTGTTGTTGAGTTGTATTTCTCATATCCAGTAAACACCCACGTGCATTTTAACATTGAGGTCCGTATTTATCCGATCCACTTCATTGGTCGCTTGGTCTTGGTTACTATATCGCATGACACTTGGCCAGTTAACCAAGCCGCTTATACAACTGTTACAGAGAGGTAATTATACTCGTATGTTTGGGGTCATGAGTTCAGTCAATCTTCAGTCGCAGTGGGAATAATATTGCAACATCATGTCTCTGTACAGTGTACTTGTATGCTAAATGCTGGTTCTACAAGAAGCACCGCCTTAAATTCAGACATGAAATAGACCCCACATTTGTACCTATGTACTGACAAAGACTGGTTTCATCTCAGGGTATAAGTGAAATGTCAGAGTACAAGGTACTGTTCTGCGGCAACCCATCTTCATCCACGAGGAGTAATTACATGACGATATGGTTGGCGCATGGTGTGGTGTGTTGCGTGAGCATCTAGGAATACTGGACATGTTTTTTTATGAGACCATAAATATACAGAGATTACTTGCATACATTCTGACACCTATTTATTATCGCCTATGCTCTCTTCTGCAAGGCACAGAATAGCTCACAGACCAAACATTCTATGCGCTGAGATCTTCGCTCTTGTGGATTATTATGCAGCGTATGGAGATAATTACTTCCCGACGTTTCGGGACAACCTATCAATCCTTTCTTCAAGTGTCAAGAAATCTGTCTCATCTTCAAGGGCGAATAAATCCTTAGATTTCTTGACCCTTGTAGAAGGGGACCGATAGGTTGTCCCGAAACGTCGGCATGGAATTGCCACCATACGCTGCCTAATACCACAGAGGCGCGCAGATTTCATTTTCCTCGCGGCGGAAGCCTGAAATCACACAATTCTATGCCCTGTTTAGTGTGTGTTTTCGGTGATAGTAGTCAGCAGGGGATTGCGGTTTTCTCGTTCGCCAGATCTGAACTCGTGTCATTTGTTTACGGGCGGGGTGTGTTAAAGAATAGAACTATAGTAATATGCCTCGCACCGAAAACGATTAAAAGAAGAGAATTCAGGATATAATGGCTTCTATTTCCAGCAAACGAGCTTTGACTAACACTGAACAACATGTTTGTTACATTCGATGCGTGTTCGAGAGCCGAAGAAAACCATTTTCAACATCTCCGTCAAATATGAGAAGGAAACGTAATATTAACTGTAATACAATGAACCAAACGCGTGGACCGCGACTGACGGCAAATATGAGTAACGGCGACCGTTGGTTTAGCTGCCGCTATGCAAAACCGTCTATGAAGTAACCAAAATAATGAACCACCCAAACAAAAGACTGTTCATTATGAACTGTTATGACTCGCTAACGATATGAACGGATTAAATCACCGAGTCACTACGACGGATCGGATCTCGGTTATTTCAAGCGAACGACGCCAGCTTCAACAAAGAGAATACTGCCGACTTCGTACAATAACCTCTGCTATCAAGTAAGGTTAGTTTGCCAAGCATAAGTAACATTACTTACATGTGGCCAATACCACTATATTATATTTTGGTAATAGATAAAATCCAGGAATTATTTAGTTATTCGTCATATACGCTTCATACGGATGGTCAAGGTTTTGTCAATATTATTGTACAACTGGGTATATGGTTGTGTGAGGTTATGTTAATTTTTCCCGTTTCATTTATTATCAGTATTTTTCGGACGTAATGGCATCTCGTAGGGATATAATTAGATGATGATGTTCCTCATACAGGTTGTACAAACCGTACATTCTACTACAAATTAAAAATTTAGTTATGTTAGCTGTGTGACGCTTACCGTGTGTGCTTCTGATGTTTGCGTGAACAAATCCACCCCGTGAAATATTATTTCGTGTTTGTTACAAACCCAATCTGGAGGACGGAATGTCATCTTTCAGTCACTGTTCACTCAACATTTTTGCAGCCACTTAGCGTATTCTGTGTCATACACTTAACAATACTCCATATCGAATGAGTTCAAGAAATGAATGCTGTCACGCAATCTGTGAAAACAAGTTTATAATATGGTGACCACTCAGCTCTATGTATTTCGGCCTTATTCAAAGTTATAACCCTCATTTAAAGTATTCAAACCTACCAAAGCGCAATAACCTGCTTCAGAAGTTGGGGATATGTTTGCTGTTACTAGTTCAAACACAAATGAATCCAACTTACCCATTGTAACTGCTCGTTATGTAATAAAAATATAACAGATTTTTATTTATATATGTAAAAAACTGATTAAAGGATAACAAATGTTCAAAGGCTCTTAAACATTTTGTAACTCCTATAGCAAAACCTTTTCATATCATTGGATACCAATCAGAAACTTTTTAAAGTGGTACACTGCCTCAGGTTTTGAAATATGTGAATACTTCCACGTGACTCAATTATTTCATTTATTTTCCTTCTGTAAATCCGTAAAGGATTACATAATCCATATGGATATGGAAATTGTCATATTTGTTGGGATTAAGGGGTGACATCAACACAAGTGTGTACAACAATCACATGGTTATTTAGTATAATAAATGTCATGAAATACCTATTATAAATGTGATCATGAGTTACAGTTTCTTGCAACTTATTCTGGTGTTACAGAAACAAGTTTCAGGTTTGGGTACTGCTGTGGTTACAGTGATACAATTACAGTGATGGTCCTAACACCAAAGAAATCTGGAGAATTAATTTCAAAGTTTGCGAAAAATGTATTAATCTTATCTGAAGGCATAAAGAAGCTGGCTTATGAGGTAAGTTCAGAAAGAAAGTAATTTTGTTAACAGTTGCAAGAGGCGGTTTAACCCATGGCTACACCATTTAAATTTACCACATTCAGAGATTGACTGATCAGTTAGGCCTAATTTAAGTACCTTCTCTGACCTGTAATAGTACATGAAGTGTGTTATGCATTAGGTGAGTCTAGGAGGTCCTAGTGTGTTTGTGTGTACAGTTTATTTACACCTGCCCCTTAATGATTGATTCATCCTGAAAGTAAAGATGGCAGTACAGTAACATTTGTGAACCAACTTTGCACCTCTTTGTTGTACATCTTCATTGTCACCGAGAGTGACAAAACAATTGTGAACGTAATTCTGCAAGTAAGGTGGAATATACCTGTTGTCATTAGTCAGACTTTATCATTAAACCTTTAAAGGCAAAGCGCAGACTGCTTTATTTAAAGACCCAGTTCATACCATGCAGTAAACACTATTCATCTCGGTTATAAAAACCAATCAGTTTATATGGGGCAGAAGTTGCTGTTTGTTCTGAGATAAATATGAAACAAATAAACACAGCGTGGGTAGACTGTCATTTCTTAAGTTTTAAACCTGTTGGTGCATGCAACCACTAGGTTTTAAACGGTTAATGTAACAATTGATGTGGAAAATACTACATATGGATAAGAATTATGCATCATGATTGTCTTAGTTGTAATTACTTTGTAACATCAATCATCTCCCATATCATTTTTTGGTATACTTAAACAGATTGAAATCATGAACATTGTACTTCGTTCACTTTGCTCCTGGTACCTTCTTTCACACCTCCCTTCACTACATGGTTGGTTCTTTAATAACAGCAACCTACCAGTGACTTACTTGTAATTCAGTTTCCTTTCCTCCTCCTCTATATCTGTAACCTTATTTCTAAGTGGCTTATTCTTCTAACCTGAAAATGGAAACGTCATATTCCTCCAAAGTGTTGGAGAATCCTACCACACTACACTCTACTACATCTGTATATAAAAATGTGATGAGAAATATAGCAGTAGTTCAGGGATTAAACAGTCGGTGCCAGCTTCAGTGCACCATACAGTGATGAATGCATTTTGGGGTATGCATTTAAAACCCCTTTATCCTGGGCAAGAGTTGTGGATGGAATTCTCAGAGGATCCTGCCACCTCTGCAATTGGAGTTGGGGTATGTTTATGTCAGAATACACAGTGTTACATCCCAGAGGCAGCAGTCTTCACAGTTACTGCCATTAAACCTCAAGTCTCATCTGATTCATTTGTGTTTTGTTATTTCCCAGGTTGCAGAAGGTATAAAAAACAAACAGATTTGTGGTGATGGCTTCTCACAGAATGAACTGCATCCACAAAAGGCTGACGAGTCTGCTGTGGACTGGATATTTTTTGTTGACACATTAAATTTCTGCTTTTGGTCAGCCAATAAAGATAGAAAATGGGAAGTGACGTGGAATGGCAAAACATATACAGGGTACTTTGCTCTCTGTGCAGCTGTTCAAAGAGCTCTTAAGGTTTGTTACAGTCTGGCCAGTTTTTAAGCAGGACCATGTGTATTACAACAGGAATCAAATACCTACAGAATACAAACTGGTTGTACAGGGACAGGATATGCAATATAAAGCCTCTCCCATCTTTATACAAACTTTCCTTGTCTTAACAAACCAAGTTCTGGCAATTATGTCATGGTAGTATCCCATTGTCTTGTGTCATTCCATTGGTGCTGGTTGACTCATATTTCTGTATGTACTTGTTTCATGTAGAAATGTCCAGATAATCTTGGAATTGCTCTGAACAGCCATGTTCTATGAGTGTGGGTTCACCCCTAGTGTTTTTAAGTCATGCATATCCAGTGTAGCTGTGTCTACTTATCTGTTCACTTACTGCTAACTGCTAATGAATACATGTTGTATATGGACTTCTTGGTTATACATCATTCTAAATATGGTAAAGTCAGGAAGTTATACCCGTTTTATATACCAGTCTACAGAGTCCTGAAGGAGGATGATGGTAAAAAGTTGGGGAACAGAAAGTCATACTGATTCAGATACAGTTATAAAGGTATTGCTTGCCTTACAGACAGACAAACTAACAAACCATTTGACTGATTGACTGGCTAACTTTTTTGAGGCTAATATTTCTTTGGCTAACCAAGCGATTCCCTACATGGTATGGAACCCAAAGGTTCATTAGCATAGTTGAAGAATAAAAGACCAACTTGATGTCACTTGATATTTTATTTCACTTCTTATGTACTCAACATGTTTTGGACATTAATATATCCATCATCAGTTAGCTTGCAACTATGCTGTTGAACTACTACATGGGTCATTTTGTTCTCGGTTCGTTGTGTGTTGGAGATTTGGTGCGGCTGGGTTTGAGTAGTGTCCATGTTGCAGGCTGAAGCCGCACCATATCTCCAACACACAACGAACTGAGAACAAAACAACCAATGTGGTAATTCAACAGCACAGTCGTGAGCTCCTGATGATGGATATATTACTGTCTGAAACATGTTACGTACATAAAAAGTGAAATAAAATAGCAAGTGACATCAAGTTGGTCTTTTATTCTTCAACTATTACAATGATGCATGGTCCAATAAACATAAGGTTCATTACCATGTTCACAAGAACCTACCACATGTCCCTATCCTGAGCCAAATTAATCCAGTCCATTTTTTCCCATCTGATTTAATATCTGTAGTACTATCCTTTCAACTGTGCCTTTTTATTCTGAGTGGTCTCTTTCCTTCATGTTTCCCCACCAAAACCCTGTGTAAATTTCCCTTATTCCCACATGCCCAGTCCATCTCTTTTTCCTTCATCTAATCACCTGAATAGTATCTGGAAAATAACAAAACTCTTGTAATCCTTTATTATGCAATTTTCTCCAGTCTTCATTACTTCCTGCCTCTTAGGCCCGAGTATCTTCTTCAGCAGCCTATTTTCAAAAACCCTCAGTCATTGTTCTTCCCTGAGTGTGAGAGACCAAGTTTCACACCCATTAAAACAATGTAAAAAGTTACAATCCTGTACATTTTAATCTTTTAATTCTTAGATAGCAAGTGGGAGACAAAAGATTCTGGTCTGAATGGTAGCAGACACTCCCCAAATTTAAGCTGCTCTTCATTGTTCCATGGATGTGATTTGTAGTATAGTTCCCAGATATCTGAACGTTGCCACATTTTCAAAAGATGTATTTGCTGTCTTTTTTGTTGTGATTTGTCTTGTATTTTGTTGACAGGAGTGAACATACACTTAGCCTTCTCAGCATTTGCTTCTAGACCAACCTTCTTTCCCAGTGGCCATTAAAGCTTTTGTTTTTTGTTATAGTATCAGAGCTGGTCTAAGACATGTGGCCACCTGGGGCAGATAAATAATTTAGTGCCCCTTAATACTGATATTCTTTAAACTTTTTCTGCCTATGACAGGGCTGGAAAACGTTTTTGAGGGTGCATGCATAAACTGCAGATAATTATCAGAGCATTTGTTTTGCATGTGGAAACCTGAGTTTACTAGCACCATGCTTCCATTTATTCAAGTCTTAGTGCTCCTTATAAGTTGGTGTCCAGAACAGCTGCCCAGCCAGCCCACCCCTTAGACTGGCACTGTGTACAATGCATGTTTCCATCAAATAAATAAACATGTTGCATATAATGGCACCAGAGAGGGTGCCATAATCCCAACCAATCATGGGACTGTTATTCTTGGTCCAAATGTATGAGCGTTAGTCATATCAATGAATTCATTCCATTCATTAAGATACAAAATTTGGTAACCGTATAATTTTAGCTTCTGCATTCTTCAGATGTGGTCTACTTCCTGTGTGGATTTATAAGGATTTTTCATGATATTACGGTACATCTGATACTAGATTGGTGACAGACGAGATGGGAACACTGAATGAAGCGCTTCCCCCCAATACCACCTTGGTTGGGTGATTTTGTTTTCACAGGATGGAATACCTCTCACAGATCCCAAATTCTACTCCCAAATTACATCTGTACAGCTAGATCATATCTTACGATCAGATAACCCTGATGCCAAAGTATCCTTGTTGGAAGAGCGCACTTCTTGCCTGCAGGAAGTGGGAAAGCAGCTGATGGAAAAATACCAAGGTAAATGTTAACATATGGGGTAATTCTGATTGTCAGTGTTGGTCTGAATTCATTTGATATGTCCAGTATTACACTAATTTTCTCTTTCTGTAGGCCTGTCTCTTAGATCACAGTGAACATGCTTAGCACCTTGTTCTGTAGCACCCTCAGTCATTAGTTACTGTTATGGTTCTTTGTGTTTCTAATCTTAGATTTGTAGGTAGTAGATGGGAAGATAAGATTCTGAACTGAAAAGAAGCAAGTGTTGCCCAGATTTAATCTTCTCATAACTCTCAGTGACATAATTTGATGGAATATGAAAAAGTATTTTTGTAACTAATGTTTAACAATATTTGCTCTATCTACTGCTCATAGGGTCCTTCGTGACATGTTTGAAAAAATCCAACAATTCAGCTCAGAGTTTGCTGCAGGTTATTGTTCGGGAATTCCCATGTTTCAGAGATGAAGCAAACTACCAAGGTCACAGAGGTGAGATACCATCTCATTATCTCATTAACGATGCACCTGGCACATGTGCCTAATGACAGACTAATGTACTACTACTCAGGCCTGACTCACCATCTGCCATGAAGCCCATATCCTTTAAGCCACCTAAAAATTGGAAAATGTATGCCACTTAAAAGATGGGCATAAGAAATTAAGCATATGACAAATCGTACACAGTGTTGTAGACTGTCATGTATTTTGACAAATTTACGATTCTATCAAACTACATGGTGATCCATCTAAGCAGTCAGTCATCTTCATAGTCAACACTGTAAGAACTTCAGATTTCACATGCACAACATTAATACAAACATCATTATTATTAACATTGTAGATAGAATAACTCACTGTTGACTAATAACATTTCCAAAATGTGCCTGGCCACTTGACCATTCTGTGCACACAGTCATATCATGCTCCTGAAAGTTTGAAGTTTGCACTTACATTTTGGTAGCATTTTGACTTGTCACTGATAGATTGCAAACTTATACCTCTGTTTTCTTTCACCAAAGATGCAATTTATTTTATGCGTATTGGACTGTGCATCATCTTGATATTTGAATAATGGTTGACCAACTAGATGACATTTGCTTTATTATATATTGCTCAACATGTTTCAGACGTTAATACGTCCATCTTCAGGAGCTAGCGAGTACTTGTGTTGTGTAGGCTGACTTGAGGCGTGCTGATGTTATGTACCGGGATTGTCT
>Ga0123352_10002644_pt1 | contig 25237 bp, 13 predicted proteins | sample TergutLab28metaG_FD_89700 | JGI IMG/M metagenome (GOLD analysis project Ga0123352, IMG submission 89700) | Labiotermes labralis P1 segment gut microbial communities from Petit-Saut dam, French Guiana - Lab288 P1 | ecosystem: Host-associated > Arthropoda: Insects > Digestive system > Gut ...
GCAACTCACGCCCACGCTGTCTATAATGAGTAAAGCCGAGCGGGAACATCAATAATTCTGCAGCATACAGAAAATAACTTCTATTTGCGTTGTTACCACATGAATGCGTGGGATGTCAAACCCGACAATAATGTTCGGTGTGCTCTAGAAATGACTCAACGCTGTAGCCCAACTGCGTTATCGGTGTCCCACTTTCTACCATGTCTGGTTCGTAAGGTAGTCTTGTATATGAAAACAGTCCGAAATAACAATACAGCACAAACTTTATGGGAAAATCTATGTACTAGATCAGTGGTCCCAATTTTTTTTTCCCCGTGTCACTTTCTCGTATACAACTTAGTGAATTACTGACTTCATTATACAGTTGTCTCCTGCTTCCTGTCACTGTCGCTCTCTTCGTCAAAATGTTTCTTCTTTGTTTTGTGTATTCTGTGCCTTTGCATTGTTTTGTGTATTGTTTCTCCCTTTGTATTTCATATTTTTGTACATATTTACCGACCATTCCCACCGGGCGGAAACCCAACTGCAGTAAATAAATATATCATACCTTACTCTCATGAGCACTCTGTTCTCGAAGCCGCTTAACTTATATTCTTTGAAAGGTGGGAGACAAAATTTCATATCCATACACAACACCATGTACGTGTACGGTGTGTAAGGTGCGGATGGTGCCGTGCACCTACGCAGGGGCTCTCAAGACCACCACCCATCCAAAAACTCGGTGCAGAAAACCATATGCTGCAACTCAACATCTAACTCTCCTGATGATGGGCGTATGTACCCGAAACATGTCGAGCTAAGGATACATCAATAAAATTACCTAGTTGCAACAAGCTGGCATTTCACTTTGTTCCACTAACATACGTATGCCTTACTGTAATGGGACTAGCACTGTTACTGCCATGACTTAGAAACCACCGCCTGCCTTCGACAAGCCCAAGCCTCATGGTTAATACACGCAGCGCCAAGTTTAGCATTAAAAATGTCTGCATTTTGCCCACACTACGATTTTATGTGCTCCTTAATGATCCTCACCATAAGCAGCGACTGTTTCCCCATACAATATCCACCGATTTTTATCGTTGCACAGTGCATTCTGTAGTTTAAGTAACACACCAACAAATGCACATAAAGTCATTTAATGATCTAAAATTCACATTAAAACACTTAAAACGCTCCTACATGTTTCGACCATACGATAATCCTCAGGGAGCATACATTGTTCCTTGCTAAAGTTATAATTTAAAAACACTCACTGAGTGTTTTTAAAGTCCCTAAGGATGATAGTATGATCGAAACACGTAGGCGCGTTTTAAGTGTTATAATGTGAATTTTAGATCATTAAATGAATATATATATGCATTTGTTGGTGTATTAATTAAATAATCCACCGATTTGTCCTTCTTTCGGAGGCAAAGTTCTCTGTACGGTACGAACTGCATCTTTACGCGTAATGTAGATTAATTTTAGTCTTCATGGGGTTAATGAGTATCAGATTCTTGCAATCTTTTGAACGTCAACGTATAAACCAACAATGCAAACGTCAATAATTATCAGACACGTGCAAAAGACTCTACATTGACAAAACACCAACAGGTATGTTTTCGTAATATTTTCTGGCGAAACAAACGGCAAGGCAAAAAACTGCATTAGCTAAGAAACGAAATACATGACAACTATTTCGTCATTTAACACACCGGAGTACACCAATGAAAAATACATTACGGGTAATGACAACTTGGCCCTGTTTCTATGCAGGAAGTCCGTCGGCAGTATTGCGCTCAGCACGCAGACAAACCGAATACATCCGTAAGATCTGAGGCTGTCGTAGCAGTGAATGAAGATAAATTACCACCTTCTGGTATGTCCGCCGTGTCTTTCTGTAGCAGTATGCCCTGACACAGCGGTACACTTCTGCCACACTAAATGACGTCACATCCCAGAAAACAGTGATTTCTTAACCCTCTGAAGGCCGACTTAAATCCTATCTGCCATCTACTGGCATTATTAGGAACTCACAATATTCTCCACGTTAGCAGTATGAGGGTTAATGGACACCCTGTATGCAGATTTTGTACACTGTGAGGGTCATTTATTGTATTATTCTGCAATATCTCTACATCCCACCACATCCACAGTTTCCATGGGATACACTTGTCGCTCTTTTTCCCATAAACGTAACCAATGACCTCCAATACCGAGGTCAGTAGCGTAGCACGGATTTAATTTACAAAAATCCACAACGGCTGTAAACTCGTGAGTTGGTCACTAATACAAGTGGCTAAGTGCTAGACCACCGGGTTAGTACTATAAAGACGAAGTTGTCCCTGTGAATGAGCATCGTGAAGCTCAACGCATTCTCAACCTCGGTACTATGTGGACGCACGTAACTGAAAAGCGTTACGCGCCGATTATTTCGCCCTCAGAGGCGTAGATGGGTGGATAATATTAGGATGGATCTCCAGGAGGTGGGATGTGGGTATATGGACTGCATTGGGCTGGCCAAGGATAGGGACGGGTGGCGGAGGCTTGTGAGTGAGGTAATGAACCTTCGGGTTCCGTGAAATGCGGGGAATTTCTTGACTAGCTGCAAACCAGTTAGCTTCTCAAGGACTCTGCACCATGGAGTAAGTACGTAAGTAAGCAAGTAAGTAAGGCATTTAATGGGCATCGGGGTATCTTACTCCGGGGGTAAAGCGGCCAGTGCTTGAAACTGACCACTCATATTTAGTGCCGAGGTTAAGAATGAGTGGAGTTCTATCCCCCCCCCCCAAGGGTATGCCTGCATGGCGTACACAGGGACAACATAACTTTCACGCAATGAACAAGAATTTGGGTGGGCCTCAGAGCAGTTACCTGAACTAAAATAAACCACTGAAACGTATGCAGGATCCTTAAATTGTCATTGAATTTATGGTTAATTGAAGGCATGGGTCTCCAACCTCTTTATGGCAAAGGGCCGCAGCCGTTATTGTGTGCTGGTTCGCGGGACGCACGTGTAAAAATAATACTAAGTGGTATATGTAACCGCCTTAATTACTGTGTGACTTATAGTATAAATATAATTTATATACGTGGCCGTGGACCGCATAACACAACCTTGCGGGCCGCGGGTTGGAGAACCAGGATTTAAGGGCACTGACTCTAACATAACCAAGTAACTGAACTAAAGCACCTGGCCTGACAAGCATTTCAACTGCAGATGATCACCGGGAATCAACCAACTCCGTGGCGTTAAGCCCTTTTTAGCGGACATTTCCTTCTTCCCCGTAAGCCGATGGTTCATTAGTGTGTTCAGAACCTGCCACTCGTCCATATCCTATGCCTGATGAACCCAGTTCAGGCCCTCCCAATTCCTTCAAATATCCATTTTAATATCATACTTACACCTAACGCTTAGCTCTTGTAAGTGGTCTTTTTCCTCCAAGTTCCCGCACCAAAACCCTGTGTGCACTTTTCACCACACGTGCCACGTGCTTAATCCATCTCATCCTCCTTGATTTGATCACTCTAATACAGTATTTTCCTTTAGCAAATCCGAATTCCGTAAGGGGTTAGATGAAAGATGTTTGGTGAGGTTCAAATTTCATTTTACGTCAAGCTAAACACACTCACATACACACACACACACACACAATACACATTCCGTGACAGTGTGAGTAGGCCTACACGGTCACTGTACTGTGCAGTTCTACAGAACAAAGAAGAGACATGGTCACTGCACTCACCGATCTGCAACGCCTCGCCATACTTCGCCAGGGCAGCATCTATTTTGTTCCGCTGGACAAGCTCATTGCCCTGCTCCCTCAGTCTCGCCGCACGAACCTCTTCAGGCCACCACTTTTCAGACAACCCTTTCATCAAGACGTTCGTTTGTAGCATACAGCCACTCGCAATCTTCTGACCACACTGCCTACAGCTTCTTGAAATATCCCGCGCCAAACACCCGCGACAGAAAGTATGCCCACACGCTATTGTCACCGGCTGTAGAAGAATTCCTTCACATATCCGACATGCAAATCCTCTTGTTGGAGACGAACTCGGGCCTACAGTGTTGGCTACTATAGCATCTATCAAAACCGATGCTAAATGTCGATACTTTTCTTGCGGTACGACATCACCAACTCTTGGCGGCGAACTCCCGTATCCAAAACAAAGCTCTACGTTGTTAGCACTTTCTTTTAAACACCTTTCGTACATTTCCGCTACCAGTCTGTAGTTTCTACCGACTAATGCATCTGTGGACATCTCCGCCATGATGTTCACTCCAAGTTTTATTACACTGCACGTGCTAAGTACGATGCAGCCTAACTAAAAGGGCGTTATATGCCGCGTAACCTCGTGTTGTTGGCTAACCGCCATCACACACAAACAACAACCTTCCGCCGCCGAGCGCGACTGTAGACTGAGGCACAGATAAACTGAAGCTCAGGAGAGGTTTCCCCGCTACCAGAGCTGTGTTGTTACATAAAGGTCACGTTCCACAGCGTAGTCGCTGGCGATAAACAGTAGGGTCCATCACCCCCACGTCGTCCACAGTCGCTCAATAAGGAGCGCGCAGGCGCAGTAGTGTCTGCAACACACGAGGAAATTATCGATAACTTTTGATACTATGCCTCAACGTTAGCAATACATAAATTCGACATTTTACCACATTCTGCAGCGTCCAACATTAAATGACTCATGTGAACGATGTGTCATAAGCTCCGTAGGTTACATGGATCAAACCTTACTGCGAACGTTTATTGGCAACCACGAGGCACTGGCTTCAGTGTACAGTGCCAACGAGACTGGGACGGAGCCGGTACAACTCACCGGGTCCCAACTGTTAGATACATTTTGTCTTCTTCGGTAGTATCATTATCTGTCGACTGTACAAATTAACTTTCAAACCAAATCCAAGTCACTCTGCAACTGACAGTTTTACCGATTTAGTGTAAATATTTTTAGGCGGTCCGCCCTTGCTGAGGAATCCGAAAAAAAATTTTTCAGCGGGGCCCAAACCCGCTCTCGGCGGCCATGTCAGTGTATCTAAGGGTGGTGACATATGTTCGATTGCCGGCAGAGTGAAGGACTTTTCTCTTCGTCACCATGTCCAGACGGGCCCCCGTACCCACCCAGCCCAAACACTACGGGCACAAAAGGGGCTCACTACCAGGGGATGCAACGGCACGAACGTGGTGTTGGTAATTCACCTCAGTGGAGTGTAGAAGTTAGGAACACATCAACCGTACAGCCTCATTGCGTCTGATGCATACGTTTTCGTATACACCGCACAGCAGTGGTCTTCAGACACTTGTAGCACCCTGAAAGACAGAAAAAAATGTAAAAGGAATTTTCTATCTAATACTCCCCAATTTCCGAAAGGATATTGCTTTTGGGAAGCTTTCCCGGCTTCGCCTGTTTGCCCTGGTAAGAGCAACATGAAGATGGGTAAGAAGCACTGGTGGAATAGTACTGACAGAAGAAAACCGAAGTACACAGAAAAAATACCTCTTCCAGTGCCACTTTGTCCACCACAAATCTCACATCCTAAGATCCATAAATAAATGCACTGTGATGTAAAATTAATAATTATTTAATGTAATAGCATGTACCGCTTGGCTTTAAATGTTTAATACAGGGGTGCTGATACGTCCTTAGCCTGACCAGGAAGGAAACAAGATACATTCCCCACATTTTATGGAACTTGGATGTTCATTACCACATTCGCAACAGTCCACCACCTTCCCTACCCTAGCCAAATCAATCCATGCCTCTGCCCATCACACTTTTGACAGGCGCAGTTGGTTTCCTTCCTGGTCGGGCTAAGGACTTATCTGCACCCGGTATGTGTCGAACAGCTGCGACTAAATCCAGATTTTCACAGAACGCCTATGAAGGAAAGGTGTACTTTTTAGGTACGAAAATGAAACAAAGATTTTAAAACATAAACTTTTAATTAATGAAATAAAATGTTTACTTACATTACTGAGAAACAGAACTTTGTTACTGGTGATTTACGGTGGACATAAAGCTAGTGCCAATTACGCACAAAGGTGACCAGGAAGCTGTGCAAATCACCAGCGCTACTGCCGACAGACAACGCCAGGATCACTGTGTATGTAGCAAAGCGAACACGCTCGTTTTCCCACTTACACAGTGACGTCAACTGCACTGAGACCCTGAATTATGAGCAGGGCGCTGAGGGAAGCGGCCGTGAACTATTTTAAGACATGATTCGGGGCGTTGCCTGGAAGGAATTAGGAAAATCTCAGAAATATATTTAGAACAACGTCCAGGCCGAGAATCAAACTCTGTATATCCCGCGTACGAGGCACCACTACAGAGGCGGCCTTGTCAAAGAGCAGGCCCAGTTACGTATTAACAGTACTGCTTCTGCGCTGTTGTTGATAACGACACGACGTGGCTTTCGGAAATGAATGTCTTTCGAAACACAGAAAGGTTACCGTTTTCCTAGCCCTACAAGACTCGACTCTTCAAGTATTTAATTTGTTATAACGATTTACAGTTTCAATTCAACTACAATTAGTTTAGAAGGTAACAAACTGCGTTTCTTTCGAACTCTTTCTTGCCTTACGTGTATCAAACCAACAAAAGGCACTCAATTCCACTGATGCATTTTTACTGTGATATTTTCGCCTACATGTTTCAACCGGTAATCCGGCCAGCTTCAGGGTGACATTTCTGTTACAAGAATACTTGCCTATTTTATATAAATGAATAATTTTTATGTCCGTTTACGGCAATTATATTATCCTGTTGTGAAATAAACAGCTGTCACGTGTCAAAGACAAAGCTGCAGGGTCGGGAACGTTTTGCCCTTTTACTTTGTAGATTTCTAGGTTACCTTGCAGCCCCTTCACAAGTATGGGTAAGAAAAAGGTAAAGTGATCCCGTTACAGGCCTGGTGTGGCCCAGAGGGTGGGTAGAGGTATAGCTCTACTCTTCCATGACCGCGGCACTAGAAGGGGGTGAGTGCTCAGCAGCACGCCCCGGCCGCACTTTACCCCCGGGAAAGAACCGGTACACATTTTACAGGAGACTGGGTGGGCCCCAGGGTCGGTCTGGACGGGTGGAAAATCTCGTCCCCACCGGGATTCTATCCTGGACCGTCCAGCCCGTAGCTCAGTCGCCATACCGACTGAGCTACCCGGCCCACTCACTAGTACGGGTATATTATGAAAATTCATTTGGCAGCTTCGGAAATGAAATACGCAGCTACTCCGACCCGCTCCAAGCCTCAGTTTAGAGCTAAACCACGACAATCGCTGTCGTTCTGTTTTTCTCGTCCTCCATTCAGTTTTCCCCCATCTTTCCGCGCTGCGCAGTAGTCCCTGTGTTTGCGTGTCTTTAAAGATGAAATACAGACATCGGTTCATAATGCTTCGTTGAGAAAAGAACAAAAATTCTGAACCAAGTTATTTTTAAGGGGGAGGGTGGGGAGAGAACGATTTCACATTACGGAGCCAAGATAAGCAACGTAGCTCAGGACCGCGCTAGAAACGTTACGAACCAACAATTCTAATGCGCACTCTATTTGAAAGCGACATGCTAGTAGACATCATACAGGTCCTGTTAGCTCTTAAAATTCTAATGGTAACTATACGTATCACTTACTGTAAATCGAAACACTTCCTTTTTTCACATAGTGTACCAATGCGTTTTTATTATTCTCACGATAAACACCCACTATTTCTCCAAATTATGTTACCCCACCGGTTTTTGTAGTGGAGACGGAGTGCGATCTCTGCGAGGTACGGACTCAAATTGTATCCACCTGAGTAAATAAATTACAGGCTCAAAATCGTTAATGAAATACGGCTTTTTTTTACCGCGCCGAGGCTTGGGTGAACTCATTTTATGCACTGTGCTTCCGATGCACACACCCAAATATACTGATAAATGTCAGAAGCTTGGTTATATCGGAATTTACTCGGCATTTGAGCAGGCTGGCGTACTAAACCTGTAAATTACGCACACTGAAACTTCAGACCCCTATGCGCAAATTGCCACGGATATGCCTACAGTTTCCAGCTACTTTACAGCCGTTACACAAAACTGCAATTTTCAGCACCGCCTCACTCTTCGCGATTTTCACCAACGCCGAAGCAGGTTGACTTTCAGATATTTGTTTTCATCAAAGTAGGAAAAAAGAATCTGATGATGAAACAAATTTCTAAGAATAACTCGCTTTTAATTTCACCGTGAAAACTTACTCAAGCACTGCTCCGTCAACAAGCTGCCTCCTGCAGCCAGTGGGAGATGACACAGTGGCCGCTAACACAACACAATGTATTTCAGCAATTTTCCACTGCCCCTGAAAAGGTGGGGTGTGTGAAAGAGGGGGGGGGGGGGCAAAGAGAGATAGGTCCGAGCAGCACAATTTTAATGTCAAGATCCGTGAATAATGAACTGGAAGGGATCTTGAAGGAAGCGATCGAAGTCTTAAGATACTATCCCATCACTTACCTGAGAAAAACCAACAACAATTTCAGTTCAGGCCGAGATTAAAACGAAATCGTCGTTTTATACTGCGTATAAGTTCCGATGTTCATGACTGTTTTTCCTGTCTCAATCCCGAACATCGAGTCCCTAAGGTATATAAAATCGTAACAATACGTTATGTAAGGTATATTTATATACCACTCAGTCAGATTAATATGCCTATGGATAACCTCATACTCAGAAATTCAAAATAAGGTTTCTTAACAAAATAATAAATAGTACCTAGCCCGTAATACGAGGATTTTTAGGCACGTTCGAATAATTGCGAAAAGCGACTATTAGCTTCGTAGAATCTGTCCGTCCGTACGGAACAACTAGGCTCCCGCCGGAGCGATTTTCATGAAATTTGATATTTAATTCAAAATGTGTCGAGAAAATTCAATTTTCATTAAAATCTCACAAGAATAACGGGCACTTTACGTACATTTACGAAAATATATCGCTGATTTCTTCTCACAATGAGAAATGTTTCAGACAAAAAAAAAAGTGTAGAGAAAATCAAAACATATACTTTATGTAGAACGTTTCTTGTTTCCCCGAAAATCGTGCAGTTTAGGTGATAATGAGGAAATTTATCCCACAGCCAGACAGGCCACAGAAGATACTATAATAAGACGTGTGCGCTCCTCATGCTGGATAAGGCTACAGACACACACTCAGAATAAGTTATACTTACGGTTTATCCACGACCACAGTTGTTCGGCGAACATGCCTCAATGTTACGTTTATACGTACACTGCCTGTCTTGTTTCTTAATTCTTACGCGGGGAAGAATCTCCTTATAATCGCGAAAACATTTCAACAGCGTCTGCACACGTCGATAATTTCATGCAAACTGAAGGCGGTATAAAGAAAGGCGGTCTTAAATGCTGGGTGGATTTATATTCGATTAATTGTGGTACACGAAAATGATTAGATGCCAATATATCACACAGACTGGCGATAAAACTTTCTTTGCGAAGCCAAACCTTTTATAATTTCTGGGCAAGGGACATTTATGTACAAGGACGAAGTTGAAATTAAAGTATTTACTTCGGAAACAAGAAAGTAACAAAAAAAAAATACGCGTAAGTATTACGAGGCGACCGTCCACTGTGCTGCGATCTGCGCTCGAAGGTCAAAAACTTTACAGCACATATGACGCACAAACATTTGTTTGCGTGAGTTTTCGACCCCTGACCTGGACCTCTCTAAACCAAAGAAATGTTGATGAAGATCATGTAGCCATGTACCAATCAAATTCCACGTAGGCGACGGGGACGTGACAAGCGATATGAGACGCGTGATTTCTGGTCGCAAAGTTCGACATCGCAATTACAATTTCCGCTTCAAAACAGAAAATATTAATATTTCAATTACACATCGCTGGTCATGCAAATATTTAAAATAAAAATACACACAATTTTTAATTTAATAAACGCAGTTTTAGAATATCAGAAACGATGTTAGTGTGCACTGCGCTATGAAAACATACAGAAGGAGTAAAGACAAAGCTCCAAGCGCCTTAACTCCTTGGGTGACACCGTGCCACTGTGTATTTCTTAAAAAGCTTATCCGACCAAGCACAACCATACAACTCAAGTATTTTTGTCTGTTAATATACACTACAACATGTTTCGGTTGCCCAGATCAGCCATCATCATTTACGTGTCGGATACACAAAAACAAATACACTACATCTGTACTGTTGTGTTTGGTCGGATAAATAACACCTTATTAACCTCCACAATGGCTGTCGTATTAGCATAATTATATATAGGTGGCCTCCAATAAACTGCTGCGAAAGTACTAATTATTAAGTCTTATCTACACAGCACGTACCATTGACACAGAAGAGCACGTGGCAGTTAGTCCGTCAATCTCCAGCTCACAATGAGCACGGTGTCAGAAAGTGCCTTTGCCAAAAGGTGGTCACTGTTACGAACATGCAAAACGTGTTACTCGTCAGGCTACTCATATCGTGTGGAAACTTGTCAGTGGAAGGTAACAAACAGTTCCTTACGGATTCGACGTGATATTACCAATGTCAAGACTGCACGCCGTACCCTTCACTAACACTGAATCACTTTGCTATGAAATCCTGGCAACGGGGTATTACTGCAAGTACATAAAAACACGTGGGCCGGGTAGCGTAGTCAGTATAGGGACTGGCTAGGGCTGGACGGTCCGGGGATCGAATCCCGGTGGGGGCGAGATTTTCCGCGCCTGTCTAGACCGGCCCTGGGACCCACCCAGCCTCCTGTACAATGGGAACCGGGTTTTTTTCCGGGGGGTAAAGAGAGGCCTGGGCGTGACGCTGACCCCTCACCCTTTCTAGCGCCGTGGTCAAGAAAGAGTGGAGCTATACCTCTACTTCCCCTATGGGCCTACGGCCTGTCCCAGTGCCTGTACAAGGGTGCACTTTACATTTTTACCTTTTTACATAAAAATGCCCATTTTACTGTAAGTTCCGACACTGCCAATAGCGTGTAATGTAAGAAGGTGCGAAGACAAGCCCATCATACTGCTAACCATTTCTGCTCGTACTGTGTGTGACCTTTAAATGCCCGGTACAAGGAATCGGCAGGAAATGAACAAATGTCTGCTAAGTTTATAAAATAGAAAACAGAGGAGACCGATTCATGGAATGGGCCATTTCAGATTTGGGTGTAACGTATGCACTATATTCCATCAAACTTCAATTCAATGACAAGCATTTCCTTTATCCAACAGGTCTCAAATAAGAGGTTCGCTGTACCTACAGAAAGAGATGTAGCCCGCTCCGGAAAGTAGTAAAGTAAAAACTGTGTAATACAGCAGCTGGATACGACGTAAGTACATCTGTAACAGGATATGTAACGGCCTACAGAATAGCAGTAAAAATAAAAGTTGCATTGTCTCTAATACTGAGAATCCACATAATGCGAAAAATCAAAAGTGGAAAATAATATTATACAGGACGGCGACTTGCTTGCGCAGTTCCACGCGTTTCCCTTACAAATCAGCTCCGCACCGCTCTTCTCGGAATTAATTTACAAAGGAATTATTGTGAAAATCGAGAAGGAATTATATTTGGCAATCCATAAAATTGACACAATTCTTTAATGATTTTTGTCGAAGAAACTAAGGTAACAAAGCGGAGAATAAGTAAGAAATATACAGAGAAGGCAGAAAGAGAAAAAAATATCAAGAAAGGAAAACAGAAGAGAGAAAAACAACAGAAATGCCTTTTTCCCAAGACACGTATGCAGCACTGAATTGTGTGCTGTTACTAAGAGCACAGACAAATAATGTGTGTGTACCGTGCAATATATTCTATCTAGATGTCTGTCTATAAACATATTTGTTAAGCGAAAGCTATCTGAAAAGGAAATGTTGCGAAATGGACGCACAGCGTAACACGCGTGGCACGTGCGCTTGTTTTTGCTTTCCTACATTTAAAACCAGAAGACTTTTGGAAAAAGCGTACTGGGTAATTAATGGGGGAGTGAGTTCTCTCCTACATATACTTTTGGGAGTTTCTTTCCCTCCGTCAAATATTTAACGAGTTAATTAAGAGACGCGAGCAGAATTCAAGTGCAGTACCCACTGTCGCTGTCCGATTTTAACCAAAACTGGAATGGGTCAATAACATTGGTTCACCTTCCAATATAGGATTTAATGAAACCCTTTGCATTTGTTCTTGAGGTATTTCAATCAAGCAGACAGGAAGATGGAAGAAAGGAACGACTTTAGTAGGCATCTGCAGGTATGAGAATATGTCCACAAATTCACACATTCTTTGAGACCCCTTCACTTCAGGTTTTGCCTTACAAACTTTCTGTCAGAAATGCATACGACACCTCGGTCAGTTAAAGGTGTGCGATATAAGCACCATGCATCGGTCCATCTGTTCTGAACTAAGGTGAGATGTCTGAAACTGAGTTCGCTTGACTTCTCTCTGCTCGTGTTACGTAAGGCAACGAACGGAGACACAAGCACGTAGTCATCTCGGTGCGCACATTCCGCGGACACAGACCTCAGAGGAATTTTCCCAAGGCTAGTGTACCTACACTCCTGCTGTTTTAGACGTGAAACCAGCCCCTCACATTGTGGGAAGGACATAGTTTGAGGTATTTGACGTTCAGGTGCCCGTGCATCGTGATAAACTCTTATAATAAAACCAACTAGATGCACTAATTTCTCAAATTTATTTTTGGAATAAAACTCTACATGTTTCGGACAGTTCCTCTGTCCATCATCAGGAGTGTTTCACTATACACACAGCAATGGTATATGTCATGCAGGTTTGCTGACAGCTTGCGAGCTCGCAAGCTGTGTGCACAGTGAAAAACTCCTGATGATGGACAGAGAAACTGTCCGAAACATGTAGAGTTTTATTCCAAAAATAGATTTGAGAAATTAGTGCATCTAGTTGGTTTTATTATAATAGTCTGAGCTGTGTGAGACACGGTGCTGAGGAAGATATCTGGACTGATAAGAAGTAATAGATAGGTGGTGACAACTGAATAATGAACAGCTTCATTATTTGCAGCCATCGACAAATATCATTAGAGCAATTATATCAAGGAGTGGGGGTATGACATGCGACACGTAGGGGGGAGAAGAGAAATGAATAATACGGTGTTGATGGGGAAGCCTAAAGAAAAGGGGTTACTGGGAACAGCTGAAAGTAGTTAAGGTAACATTAAAATCGCTTTTAGAGAGATAAGAGTGGGAAAGCGTGGTCTTAATTGATATTGTTCAGGACAGGGACAAATGGCTGGCCGTGTGAACTCGATAATAAACATTAGGGTTCCATAAAATGTCGACAATGTATTGACTGGCGTAGAAACTGTTAACTTCCCACAAAGTAATCTGTTCCATGGTGTTAGTCAGTCAGTCACTTAGTTACTTACTTAGTTTAGCGATACGTCACTTCTGATCGGTTCTAATCTTCACCAGTGTATTGATAATGGAACAGCATCCAGTCCTGCGCAGTGACATTGTACCTTTTGCTCTTTCCCTTTCATCACTTACAAACCACGTTACCTTAACATACGACATAACCAACGAAGCTTGCAAAGTTCTGTTACATAAAATAAAGAACATCATCAAAGTTCCATCTACATTCTGATCTGTCAACTGGTCGATAACAAACAACTTGATGGAAGACACCACGATGTGCTAGGATTATACTAAAACGTTAATTGATATACGTCAAGCTCAACTGTTTTGTTGTGTACGAGGCTACATGTTTCGACCTTTTAAACGGTCATAATCAGGCCTTCTAACAGATCCAGTCAACACATGCTGTGTACATGTGTACACAGCATCTCTTTAAAAATACAGTGACAGATAAAACTACCAATGGAGAATAAGCCATGGGATGCATGCCGGGTGGCGAAATGGGGAAAATTTCATAATAGGTAATTACTTTCATTTTACTCTCAACGTTTGTCCAGATTGTCTATTCTTCATGAAATGTGAGTTAAATAGCATTAGAATTAGAGTGTGTCGGGTTGCAGAAGAGTATTAGTTCATTTATTTACTTTAAGTCAGTAATTTTCCACCTGCTAAACATGATGGAACTGCAATGAAGTTCAGCAAGATCAAAATCCTTTTAGAGCAAGGAAAGTAGTGCATTTATAAATATTTACATTTCGAAGTATGTGTATGTGTACACAGCATCTTTTGAATGGAGGCATCACGATGTGCTTATAAACGTAATATAGTACTAAATATTTAGTATTATATTACACAGCATTTGTTGACTCGATCTGTTAGAAGGCTGACGATGACCGTTTAAAAGTCGAAACATGTAGCCTCGTGCACAATAAAATATTTGTGCTTGACGTATATCAATTAATGTTTTACGATAACAAACAAGTTAAACTACTCTGGTTGAATAACTATAATGACTCCCACCTTCGAAACTACCCTGCTTTCATTCCGTAACACTGTAAAGGTGGCACAGGGCATGGCATTAATCATGAATTTAGCTTGCACATGGCTGTCAATTGTTTATGCGCTGTAAGCAACTATTTTGCACTACCGTTCACACTTAAGTAAAAAGTACCTGTTTTCTTTCTTTCGCTTCTTCCTCGTTCTTTCGTTTTGTTTTTATTTCGCGTTCATTATGTCTCCCCAAGTTCTTTCTTCTTTATCTTTTACTATTACAGAAAATAACAAGCAAAATCGTTTCCATCATTACACTCTTGCACCCATTATTGTCTGTCTGTCCGTCCGTCCACTTACCATGTACATATCTTTATCCGTTTGCGAATTGAAATGTGTGTACAATGCTTAAAATTTCGATAAACCTGGGGGAATAAAATCGGGACTGCAAGCAGGTGGGTCAACAGTTCCTTCTTCAGAAACAACCAGACTGACAAAGATGAACAAGGCCCACAGCCGACCCTGGTAGTAAAGTAAGTTACGAGACTGCGAGATTAATTCCGTATGTAATATTGAGATTAATAATGGAATATATGTAACCTTACAACTTAGCACACAATTTTAGAACTGGATCTTCTCTAATGTAGGTACTATGCAGTTGAAAAGTACGAACCTCGCCGGGAGTTGTGAGTTGCTGCTATTCCCATACCGGTGTATTGAAAATCCGAAATGTTTTCTTGTGTCTTATAATATTTAAGATCAATACGAAAGAGAAGTCATTCACAGGTCATGTAGCTATCCACAGGTGCAGGACGGCATGTCACTTCCCCTCTACCACGGCAGGTTAGATACTTTGTCTTGCGATTTCTTTTGATGCATGACACTTTGGCGAGTGCCTGGGTGAGTGTTGTAAGACAGCATGACTGTGTGAGTGATGAAAAGACAGTGGAGTGCCCGGTTACCGTTCCAGAGCTCGCGGCTAGGGACACAGGGAAAGCACAGAAAACCTTCAGTCATAATAGTCTACCCCTGAGCCTACCATCGAATCCCAAGATCTACCGAAGCCACTCAATCGTCGCTTTCATAGGATAAAGATTATAGTACAGCAGGGTCTCGTTTTACGACGGTTCGTTTCACGACTATTCACTTTTACGACCCTTGTCGAATCGGACCGAGCACTCCCGAAATGTGGTGCACCACTGTCGCAACTCAAGCGTCCTTTCTCTACTTAGTGATCTTCTGGCTCTTTTCCGGCGTGCATGTGTTCCTTTTGTTTCTATTTTATTGCAGTTCTTTTAAGCTGACCGTGATTTTTCCACCCATGACGTCCATCAAAAAGACAGATTGTCTTCTTTTGCAAAAAGGAGTGAAAAGAACAAGGAAGACTGTAACTTTAGAGACTAAAATGTTAGTGATCAGAAAAACGGAAGCTGGTGAGAAACGTGCTAATGTGGCCTAGCAACGAGAATTATGGTACAAATTGTACAATCTGGATATGCTGATCAAAGAGATGGGTGAAATAACAGAAGACTTTGGTCTTGACAATGTTGATCCCGTGGGCATCACTGAAGTTTTAGAAAGTCACTCCCAGCCACTGTCCAATGAAGAACTTTACGACTTGGCCCAACAAGTGACTGAGCAGCAGAAGGAAGATGAAGATGAGGAGGATCGTGGAACCAAAGCAATGCAGACGAAGGGCCTTACTGATGATCTTTCCGCTATATATATGGCAGCTGAAAGTTATGTGATATCGACCCTAACTGGGAAAGCAGCTCTACAGTAAAGAGGGGCATAAGAACCATGCTACACCCTTATTATGAAATTCTGGAAGAAAAGAAGAAAAAATCTAAACAGTTAACGTTACATTCTTTTTTGACGTCTTCTGAACCACGACCTTGGCCTTCTTCGGCAAAATAAAAAGTGATTTGAATGATTTTTTTCAATTGCCTGTGTAATTTTCTATATACCTAATTCATTAAATTAAAATTGTATGTCATAATGTAAATAAGTAGTGTAAATTATAGAATTTTTTTACTAATTTGTTTGGCCCATGAACCTATCTCAATTTAAACCATTTAAATAGTAATCGTTTTACGACGATTCGATTTACGACCAAATATTCGAGAACGCAACCCCGTCGTGAAACGAGACCCTACTGTACTTGGCAGCTGCTCCTATGTCGACTAGGCGAGCGAGACTACCCTTAGAATTGTGGAATCTACTGCGTCATTTTTAACTGTCCGACATTTGATTTCAGTTTAATTGCAACTTGCGAAATTCTACGTAACAGAGTATGCAGTGTCCATGACACACTTACCCTAGCTTTCACCGACACCGTCAAAAAGTTAATTCTACCTCCCTTACGGCTGCCCCTGAGTTCAAAACCACAACACGGAACCCAGATTAACCCTTAGAGCAATAAGTATTTGACTGGAATTAATGGCAGCTATAAGGAAGTCACGGTACACGCCAAGAAGGTGTATGGGGGCAGTGAAGTCAACTCATTCTTAACCTCAGCACTAGATGGACGTGAGGGTTCAACTTCAAGCTCCGACCTCTTCATCACAAGCGTAAACGCCCCACTATCCTGTGAACAGGAAGATGAGTGGCATTGGATGTGGTCTGGACGCTTTGAAGAAAAGAAAGTCCTGCCGGGATCTGAACCGTAAGTCCTCTGCCGTCCAGTCCCTAACCTAGTCACTATACCGACTACACTACTCCGCGTCAAATAACAGCAGTTTTGCAGTAACAAGATAGTACTGGCCGGAACTGAATTCATAACCAGGCTCAGAAAGTAAAATTGGAAAACCTAGCAGGCATGGGACAGATTACAAATACATTCAGCACAGAAAGCCTCAACAGAACGACCACTTCGGAGACTTGGATGTACACAGGATAACATTAAAACCGACGTTAAAGAAATATATCAAGGTCTAGACAGGATTCATCAGACACAGGATAGGTATGAATGGACGAACTTTAGTGCGTGTGGTAATATACTGTTGCGTCTCGTGAAAGACAAGGAATTGCTCGATTCGTAAGGACAATGCCAGCGTATAGCTGAAAACGGAATAAGGCGCGCTTCTCCCAATTACGGAGTTCTTCAACTACAGTGATTCCAAAGGAACGGTGGATCCTTTTAGCCAATGAGATGGCAAACTACCTGAGTTCAATTCCTCTGACATCCAGCAAACCACAGTAATTCTTCCCCAAGAACCATCTACCTCCCTACTGGAAAGATAATGGTCTGTCACCGGATCACAAATGTTCCTCACAAGAAACACGAATGTCCATTATCGTCATCACAAGAGACCGAAATTCGACCTTCTAAGCGAATTGAATACTGTCCACATCCTCAGATCGAATTTATTCCAACCCAATTTTAATATTATCGTCCAGTGTGTGTCAAGGTATTCCAGTACCTCTTACGTATGGTCAGGTCCACGTCTATTAGGTACTTTAACAGAATACATCACCGGAAGTCTTAGTATTTGAACTACTTAATGCACAAATTCTGGTTTTATAATAAGTTTATTATATTCCTCTACATGTTTCGAGCACTATGTGTTCACCATCAGGAGGTCAAAATTGTATTATACAGCATTCTGGTATCATCACACACTGTAGGTGGCCGTCCGGTGCGCACCTGCGTACCGGACGGCCACCTACAGTGTGTGATGATACCAGATGCTGTATAATACAATTTTGACCTCCTGATGGTGAACACATAGTGCTCGAAACATGTAGAGGAATATAATAAACTTATTATAAAACAAGAATCTGAGCATTAAGTTGGTCAATTACTAATATTATACTGAGATGCACGGTCAGCAAAACATCAAAATCACCGAAGTGCTACTTATTGAAACTGGCAATACATTTTAGTTGAGCCGATAGTGAGTGACATGTCTTCAGTTTAATACTTGAAATTTGACCTCATTACACGAATACTGAACAAAAATTCAGACTTGCATCGGTATTATAACTAACGCCATGGAACAGTGACCTTCAGCAGCTAAGAGCTCTCCAGCCAGTCAAGAAATTTTCCGCACATTATGCAACCCGTAGGTTCATTACCGTGTTCACAAGAATACGCCATGGGTCCGTGTGTTGAGAGAGGCGAATCCAGTCCACAACCTCCCATCCTGTTTTTCAGTATACATTTTAATATCATCCTCTTTCATACGTCTTGGTCTTCCCCCCCCCCCCTCAAAAAAATCATATACATATATTTCCTGCCACCGATGTTATAAACCCTGCAATTGTTCAATATAGGCCATCAGTATTCATAGGGCATTCCGTTCGTCGCATGGATAGAGTTGCAATTCGGCTGTGTTCTAGTAACATCGGTCCCTGCTAACGTCATCCAGAACGGGTCGTGACACATTTTATTCGTAGCATGGAAAGGGTTACGGATTCGTTCAATGCGTAGTCTGTCTTGAGGCAGGTCCACAGTCTGTTACAAAGCCACCACTTCAGACAGTGCGATCTAGTGTTTCGTTCTCGCACATTACAGTACCTTCTCTCATACTGAAGGTCGTCCAGCAGCTGCTACCGCCTTCCTCTTCGTCTTTTCCTCCCGTCTGTCTTTCCTTCAGTAACGTGTTTCAGAATGTAATTCCCACGCACGATGTGACAAATCCAGTTAGCCTTCCTGTGTTTTACTGTAATCAGGAGGCGCCTTCCTTCCTTGGCTATATGTAACACTTCTTAATTTTTCACAAGCTCGTTCCAAATGCTCGTCTACATCCTTCTCCAGCACCACATTTCAAAACTTCCAAGGTATTTCAGATCTACTCTCCGTAAGTGTCAAAGTTTCAGCACTATACAAAGCTATGCTTCAAATGTAGCACTTCACAAAATGCGATCTAGTGTACACCTATTACGTCGCTCGTATGACATTTACGCTATTAGCGGGTGTTACATAAACTCCCCTTGAATAAAGCACATGCATGTGACGCAACGAGAGTGAATCCCTACGTACGTCGTGCAGGCGACTCGATAAAGTACACATTTCCCTCCTACAAAAGTATATTTATATGACAACTTGGCTTACGTCTTTGAAATTCCTGCCTTACATAACATATTGCATACCTGGGGATTTCTGTCGATTAGGTTTATATAACATAGCAACATAGAGCTAAACCATACAGCCTTCAGCCTGCACTCTACCAGAAATTCACAGTAACTGCGTCGGTAGTTGGTTGGTTTATTAGATAAATGGTTATATTGTGCTGGGTTGCTGCTGTTGTTTCTATGACCGATAACTACTTATCTAGCAGGTTACACAGCTACGTCGCTGGTTACCGAGTTCGAGTGACTGGTTACATAAGTGGTTGGTTGGTTTAATCATCTTCTGCTTTTTTAATATTGTAGGTACCGTACATGGTATCAAATTCCACCTATCTAACCAATTTTTTATGCACTAAAAAGTAGACAAATCGATACATGGTTCCCTTCCAACACGTTTAGGCACTCGCAGGGTGCCATCATCAGAGAATCCTTATGCTAACACAAATTGGTCCAGTGTGTAGAGCAAAATGACGTGATGTGTGTTTCAAAGTGCAACTGGTGTGAGTCTGTGCTTGATACATAGGGCCAATTCGGAGGTGCTGCTCATGTTAACATAAGAATTCTTTGATGATGGCACGCCGGGAATGCCGAAACAGGTAGGAAGCAAACAGTGCGTCGATTGTGTTTAATTTTTACTGTAATAATATTTGGTTCGTTAAGCTGAAATAACCTGCTTTATTGGATAGCTGGTCTACTGATCGTCTAATGATCTGGCAGTCGATTCAGCTACTCTGCTTATTTCGTACTGTCAACACATTAAACAAACAGAACGCAAAGATAACAAGACGAGGAAGGTGTGTGCCAAACAAGCTTTTATTTTCCGAACGGCGTTATTTTCGATTTTACGAGTGTATACAGCACTGGCCTTGAGATTTATTTACTGCAGATAAACATACATTGTTGCATAGCCAATCACAATATGCTACAGATGAAGTGTATGGAGCCGGAGACCATATTCATTTTATTTATTAAATACTAACTTCGTAGAAGACAATTGCGAATAAAAGCTGCAGAGTACGACCAGTCTATATTACGGTATGCACCTAATTACTTCTGGGGCACGCGGTGGCGTAGTTGTTTGAGGCACTGCGCTACATGCCGACAGATCACAGCTTCGATTCCCGATGGTGTCAGTAACATAAAACTTTCGGCCACACTATGGCCCCGGTGTCGACACAGCTACTAACAGAAAAGAGCATCAGGAATATTTCCTGGGGGATAAAGGTGGCCGATGTGTAAGGTTGACAACCTTCCCACTTTCATGTGTCGACTGTTTTGATATCAGGGCCCCAACCTCCTGTGACTCTAACGGCCTGTTTAGGGCTGTAATTGGATTGCTTCACCCTTCGCCGTACCTAATTACGCTCGTAATAACAGTAATGGTATTAGTAACAGTTCATCGAATCTCAGATCAAACTCTATATAAACAATTTTCTTCATCAGAAAACGTGAAGTTGGACACAGAATTGATGTAGAGTAATAACTGTATCAGACCCACGCGGACAAAAATTTACCTTAGATTACAAAATTTCAGAGTTTACTCAAACTGCTACCTTTCTCTGACGTCCCTTCTGTTATTTTGACAGATGTCACAGATGGAGGAGGAAAAGCTTTACGCATTTCATGGATATAAAACTTTAAAACAACTACATACAAGCAAGAATCTCATTTTCTTACACGAAGGTCAGACTGTTACTCGTAGTAGCCCCTCTGTACCCGAGCAGTCATGAACTTTTAAATAGCCTATATCACTAGCACAGCCTACAAAAAAAAATCGTAAATGGAGTATTACGTAACTTTATTGCACGGCGTGTTTCTTTTGTATCGTCGTCGCGTATGTTTTGAACTGAGTGTGATATATTTTTATAAACAAGGATAATACGCAGTTTGATAACGTACGGATAGAAAGTCAGGCGCATGACAGCAAAGGGTCCGATTACGTAACACGACGGCTGTGATGCTTGCAGGACGCTGCTGGTGTTGAGCAATGGAAGGAATACCGTACAACGCAACCAGTGACAAGGCCCTCGCTCCAGATTAGAGAAACGGTGATGTTTTACGGCAGAAATTCGAATTCAGAGGACGTGATGGAAGGCAAGGCACACGTTCTTTTTGACGATACGCATAAAATTGTTTGCTACGTTAGATGGTTCGTGGGATTGTTGATTGTGTGGTTAGTGTGGTAATTAGCTGGATGGACTCTGTAAACGTGGTGGAAGGGAAAACCTTATATTTTAGTACCACAGACACACTACAAACCATGTTTACGAATTGTCTTCAATTCGAGGGCTTACGTGACTTTTCCTCAGTCACCATCTTTAGAACCCGGTAGTAGATAGCAATGGGGTATGGGACGGAAGTGACGTCACATGTCACGTAATGTAAACAAACATGGCGGCGGGGTCAATGACCTCTAGAACGGAAGTGACGTAGTATGTAAACAAAGATGGCGGCCGACCTTACCCCAGGCGGTCACGAGGTGTAAATAAACCTAACTTTAGCCTGTTATATGTAAACAAATAACGTCACAAATAAACAAATATGGCGGCTGACATTGCCCCAGGCGAATACGTGGTGTAAATAAACCTAACTTATCCTCTTATATGTAAACAAATGACGTAGTATGTCAACAAATATGGCGGATAACCTTGCCCCACGCAGTCACGAGGTGTAAATACACCTAATTTTAGAATCTGATATGTAAACAAATGACGTAGTATGTCAACAAAGATGGTGGATGACCTAATTATGCCAGACTGTATGGCGCCTAACCTAAATTTAACCTTGTAAATAAATGACGTAGTACGTAAACAAACATGGCTGATGACCAACTTATGCTAGACAGTATGGCGCCTAACCAAACTTTAGCCTCTGATATGTAAACAAATATGGCGCTTGTCACATGATATAAACAAATGACGTAGTATGTAAACAAATATGGCGGATGACCTAGTTATGATAGAATGTATGGCGCCGGCTATGGCGGGTGACCTAATTTTGGTAGACAGTATGGCGCCGGCTGTTATTTTGAATGAGCGATATCCAAACTTTAGGTCCGCCATTTTTAAATTTTTTATAACCTATGTCCATCATTTTCCAATAAGTCTACCTACGCGGTACTTTTAAATTAAACCTAAGTTTCAAGTCCGCCATCTTCCAATATGGCTACCAGCGCGGTAATTATAAAAATGATTTAACCTAACTTTAAGTTTGAATTGGCGCTTCCCAATATGGCTACATACGCGGTATATTTAAATTTGTTGTAACTTTAAAGTCCGCAACTTTCCAATATGACTGCCAGAGCGGAAATTTTAAAAATGGTTTAACCTAACTTTAAGTTTAAATTGGCGCTTCCCAATATGGCCACCTACGCGGTACATATAAATTTGTTGTAACATTAAAGTCAGCCACTTTCCAATATGGATGCCAGCGCGGTAATTTTAAATTAAACTTAACATTAAGTTTGAATTGGCGCTTTCAGTCATTTTCATTTACCGCTATTTTTAATTTTTTTTCCAACCCAAGTCCAGCGTTTTCCAATATCGCTACTAGGGCGCTAACTTTATATTTTTCAATGTGGCTAACTGCGCGGTACTTTTAAATTTTACAATATGAATACCAATGCTGTAACTTTAACTATTCTTTATATGACTCTGATTTTCTCGAAAATAGTTGGCCAAAGCGGTAAGATTCCAGACTCGTAATTGAACTACTCTAGGTTCGAAGCCTGCGGCTTTAACCATCTCTTTTTAAAGGATCCTATCCCTGGTAAAAGGAAAATAAATAAAGACAGATTTACATTTTTACAAACATACACAATGTAGGATTTTATTATTGTTTGTACACTTACATTAATCAATCGGCAGAGTGTGGTTCGGTAACCGACAAAAGTTTGCTTGCGGTGTGATTAAAAACGCGCTAATTTCTAAATACGCAATTTGTTTTTGCACTTACAGTTTGATTGGGTGGTGAGTAAATTTTGTAACTTATTAACACATAGTGGTTTTAAACTTGTAGGTCCGTCTTTCACACATAATTTACACCGGCACCGAGCCTCTCGAAACAAACGATGATATTTCTTCGTACAGTATAACATGTAGAAGGGACAGGTTTTTTTTTACGATACATTGAACAGTACCGCGTATACAATTCGCAGCCAGCCAGCTTTTTGGGTAATTCCAAATCACAAGTGTAACGCTCGAACACACAGTCATGCCTTGACGTAAGTACTTCATTAGTGATATAGGTCACACGCTTGTTGATACACACAATACCGAGGGCTAGCGACGATAAGCATATTTTCTTCAAAAGACTTTGCGCAAATATTAATTCGGACGGTTGTTTTGGAAATTGTCTTGCTTCAAACGATAATGCAATTGTCTCACCACTAGATGATAACAGGAATTCATCTCGTCAATGTGGTTTATAAGTAACACTGTGCTCTTTACCGGCAATACATTTTTCAATATAATCTGCGTAATTTAACTTTTCACTACACAACACGTAGAAATGAATTTCCTTCACAGAGTTTAGGATACCAGCCGCATAACTCGGGTACAGACCAAATGAACCACATAACACTTTATCACTGTTCATGGTCGTAACAATATCATTCACGAGCCATAACCACTTTGTGTTTTTAACTTGAAATGTATCGTACCAAACACCTTGTCCTACAATATTATTCAAGTCTTCACATAAGCGTCCGATACTAGAGTCTGGAAGGCACGAACCGTGGCGAAAATTTAGAAAGTCCATTGTTTGTAACTTTTACGACTGACGACAACGAGGCCTGCTGGTGAACTGTGAAAGCGGGCTACCACTACCGAAATTGGGTGTTGGTGTTTTGCCTCAGGGTAAACAGGCTAGAACATGCACACTGAAACTCTTACCTGGTATAACTGTATACGAAATAGGAACGGCTGAACCAAAGCACTCTCGCTGTACATTACTCTTTCCGAGGAGCAAATTATAATACGAATGCAGGAGCTTTTATATGTAGTATGTAAACACATTTCGGACTCCATCTTGCATGCTCCCGCCAAACCCAATCAGTAATTTTCCAATCCTTTAGAGCTACACCGCAATGGAAACAGACGGTGTAGTCTTTTATTCCTATAACAAAAACAATTTTTATATTAGAAGGCTCTTTGAGAAAATATTTGTTTCTGTAACAAACAGGTTTTTGGTTATAAAATACGTTACCTCTATAAAAGAATCCACCTTCACTTAGATCGTCAGCGTTTTGATTGGACGAAGCAGGCCAGGTGGAAATATATTGCATTCCTCCGGCGAGTCTTCCGAATTGATGGTAGAGGGCGCCGTCCCATTGGTTACAATCGTGCTGTCTTACCGCGTGCGTAGAAGTTCTGGGACTTGTAGCTGTAAAGAACATTGAAAATTAGCGCGGAGTAATAAGACAGAACATATCAAAACAAGAAATACAATTAATAGTACTTACTGCGTTCAGGTAGCGAATTAGGTCTTAACTTGTAATGAGACCCGCACACGTCCTTGCTTCAGGTAGGCTGTTGAGATGATTTCTCTGGCTGATTGTTAGAAAGAATAGGAATGTTTCAAACACGCAACCCCTTAACGAAACTGCAAGCTTGACTCCAGCGCCGATGTTCCTTCAAGGCAACGTCTCCATCCATCCACCAGTGGACTGGGTATGGTAATTAGCGGATTCCTATTCTTTCTAACAATCAGCCAGAGAAATCATCTCAACAGCCTACCTGAAGCAAGGACGTGTGCGGGTCTCATTACAAGTTAAGACCTAATTCGCTACCTGAACGCAGTA
>Ga0123352_10002646_pt1 | contig 25225 bp, 10 predicted proteins | sample TergutLab28metaG_FD_89700 | JGI IMG/M metagenome (GOLD analysis project Ga0123352, IMG submission 89700) | Labiotermes labralis P1 segment gut microbial communities from Petit-Saut dam, French Guiana - Lab288 P1 | ecosystem: Host-associated > Arthropoda: Insects > Digestive system > Gut ...
AAGCGTCCGCCACCTGTCTCTATCCTGGGCCAGCCCAATCCAGTCCATATACCCACATCCCACCTCCTGGAGATCCATCCTAATATTATCCACCCATCTACGCCGAGGTCTCCCCAGTGGTCTCCTTCCCTCCGGTTTCCCCAGCAAGACTCTATACACCCCCCTCTCCTCGCCCATACGCGCCACATGCCCAACTAACTGTGGCCACTATTGAGAGAAAACTACAGAATTATAAGACACTGAAACTCACCGCCTTCGACAACTGGTTGCAATATTGTGAGAGTATAAATGGAAGCAGCAAGCAGAAAATCACTAAATATTTAGCGAGAGAGACAAGCCGAAATGTACAAACCCGAAATTCCACCGACTGGGGACTGCGACAAACAACAAAGTTGTAATTCCTTTTTGTGTTTTATAAGTGATTTTACTGCCAGTTTGAAACATGTACAGGGCCTATGTAGCGCGCTGGCTAGTGTTACTGTTGCGTGCTTGCTATTTCCGTGGAGAGACTGAGTAAATCCACAGAAATCCTCAGTATAGCTTGTTTCCTGGCTTAATGTAACATTACGGGTGCCTTTCAGCTTTCAACACGCGCCTGTGGAAGTATAAAACTAATTTCCTATAATTTACACATAGGCCACCCTCTCTTCACGTTTTGACTGTTCTAACTATGCAAATTAATGATATGTTTTGTACAAAGTAAGCAGCGGAAGTACACCCACAAACTGTATACCTCCCTTACATCGTATCCTCACGTGCTGCTACGTTACACTTCATAACGAGCTTACTGGTTGCGTCCAACCGAAGCTTCGGCCTTACTTTATAATGGAAGATCCGCTTAGGGATAGTTATTGCAGTTAGTGGAATGTACCCTCATCTTCACCCACCCCCACCCTTTTTTTTGTAATTGGATGCCCCTTCGTTTACTTGCTACTACCGCTGTCAGAAATCATTCACATGGTGATTACCTATTGGTCTTGACGTTTTAGTATTCCCTTTTACTGGTATCTCATCCCTGATGGTCCAATTAGCTGGGTTAACCAATCCCATAGATTTATTACCTTCATCTTTTTATTCCCTTAGGCCTGAAACCACGCCGATTGGTTCGAACTGATACACAGAGATAGGGTTTCGTCGATTATGAACGTTGTTGTTTGCTGCCTGATGATTACCCATATCATATCATGGGAAAGTATCTCCAGTAGGGCTGCATATACGCGTATAATGAGGGGTAACGTTTGTTTTAGTTGGGTGACTAAAGGGAACAGTAGTTTGCAGTACGCCTACTGGCGATTGTAGAACTTTATTGTTCATTTTAGGCGCTTTAGGAAAATTGCGAAAAGCGACTATTAGCTTCTTCATGTCCGTCCATCCGTCGGCATGGAATAGCTCGGCTCCCACTGGACGGATTTTCATGAAATTTGGTATTTGAGTATTTTTCCACAAATATCAAATTTCGTTAGAATCTGACAAAAACAGCGGGCACTTAACATGAAAACTAATGTACTTTTTTTATCATATCTCCCTCATTTCTTCCTAGAATGAGAAATGTTTCAGACAACAATTGTAGAGAAAACCGAAAAACGCATTTTATTTTCAATAACTTTTTTTCTAATCGAAAATCGCGATGTTTATGAGATAATGTGGAAAAATGTTGTAGAGCCGGCAGGCCACAGATGACTGTTAAGGTGGGTCCACACTTGTAACGTTACCGCGTAACGTTACAAGTGTGGACCCACCTTAACACGGTGCATGGCGCTTTGCGTGCTTGATATCTATGGCTATAGCGCACACGCACAATATATATAATACTTATTGCATTGCCACGGCAACAGTGGTTATGCGAACGCACTTTTATGTTACGTTATACGTACATTGCCTGTCTTGTATCTCTTTGCTTCTTGCTTTGTTCACTTCCTTTCTGTTTTGTAAAAAAGAAGCAGTCCCATTACAGGCCCGAGGTGCCCAGAGGGTTACAGGAAGTTAAGGTTCCCAGATTACGTGACAGTGGCCCATGATGGTGGTAAGGTTGTCAGCCTTACGTACCGGCCGCTTTTACCCCCCAGGAAATACTCCTGGTACTTATTTCTGTTAGAGGCTGAGTCGACCCCAGGGCCTTAGTGCGATCGGAAGGATTGTGTCAATGAAAAATTACAATGATACCATCTGGAATCGAACTAGCGACCTCCCGATTTGTAGCACAGCACCGTAACCACTGTGCTACCGGGGTTTTCTGTTTTGTATGGAGACATAAATTTTTACTTGTTTCACCCTTAACCCGCTAACGTGGAAAATATGGTGAGCTCCTAATAATGCCAGCAGATGGCAGATGGAATTTAATTTGGCGTTTAAAAGGTCAATGTTTATGAATGTGTCAGTACGTCTATGTCTCTATCCTCTTTAATAAATTTTGAAGCAATTCGCAGATTGTAAGGAAAATTTGTAGGACTGTCGATTTGCTATTTGAGGTTATCGTATTTTTAATTTTAATTCCCGATCTCAACACAATATGGCGGTAGTGCGAACTGCAGCCTTGATGACACCAACAGCACACTACTTCAGTAGCACTTCTGAAGTGTTGGTTTGGCGTGAGACGGAATGTTCTGACGCTGGTGACTATTAAAGAGCGCTCTGTTCCGCGATATGACGCCGTGTGATCTCATAGAAGTGTACCGACGTTGCAGAAAACTGACACCTCTGAAACGTCAGTACACTTATGACAGAATAAACGGCATAAAGTCCTAGAAGGTAGCAATATTATTGGTAAAACATTGTCGAAATTATGCTTGTTCTGTTTAGGTGACTTTTGGAGTGGATGTGCTTAGAGGTACACTGAGTTCGCCAGAAGTCTTTAGCTTTGTGTCCGACTGCCATGAGCCATTGCTGTTGTGCCTTTTATATTTGGTGTGAAGATAGTCCATACAAGTACACTAACAAATTTTGTGTGAAATTTAGAAATTACAACGTGACGATATGAAGCTGTTAGTTCTGTTTCTCATCTTTCAGACAGCCAGGATGTATATTATGCACTTTAATTAATTATGTGTAATTATTTTTATTTATGATAGACTGTTTCTGTAGACATATAATTTAAAGAAACCATAGTCTTTTTGTTCTTCAAAGAATTGATTTAAATATTTTCAGTAATTTAGAAATGTTGAAGAATGCGATTTATAGAACGTGTTGCTATAAATACAATTACCCAAACTCTTGTACGTCTATTTTTAATAAGACGAATCCTTTTTGTAAATCATTTTATTAAATTTTTACAATTCTTGTTAAGACAAATCTAAACCTAATTTCGTTGCGATATATGAATAATTACTAACTTTTCTCAAGGTGGGTGCGGATTGCATGCTAGAAAGGTGATGATACTACAACTATCAGACCATAAGATTTATTTTTTTGATGTTTTGCTGACCGTACATCTCAGGATAATCCTAGTAATTAACCAACTTGCACAAAATCTTGTTTTATAATAAGTTTTTTAAATACCTCTACATGTTTCGAGCACTATGTGCTCGAAACATGTAGAGGTATTTAATAAACTTATTATAAAAAAAGAGTTTATGCATCAAGTTGGTTGATTACTAGGATCATAAGATTTATTGTTGGCTGATCCATATACCTAATTCCGAAGTAGTGCGTAAGATTTTACAGCACATCACAGTCATATTTACAGCATTCTGTAGGTTTTATTCTGAAAGAAATTTTGACGGTGCATAACTTACGTTAGATATGCGATTTTTACTGCGGTTAGTTTCAAAACGGCAGTATTGTGGGGTTTGGGGGTTTATTAAATGTGCCCCAAAAGTTTCGGAGGAATCTGCCGCCACCATCTGTATGGTGTAAGGTGCTGGTTTTAAATTCTTGCGAACTGTTTGTACCCACCCACTCAACTACATGTTGTTGACGTCCAGCAAGAATGTAACCTTAATAAAATAAGTTGTTTAGTAAAATTAAAGTATGATGCTCAGTGGGCCCGATTTCTTTATGCGGAAATGATTTAAGATTCTGGGGCGACATTCAATTTAGTATAATCCTGAATCTCTTCTGTTACGTACATGTGCACTTGTTATTGCGTAGCCCGTAGCAGTTTCAATATATATATATATATATATATATATATATATGTATGGCGGCAATGAAACGATTCTTCTTCATTTATTTTCTTAACTTATTTTCATGTTTAACCCTTTAAAGACGAAGCGCAGACTGCTTTACTTAAAGCCCCAGTCCGTACCGCGCATTAAACACTTTTCTCCTCGGTTATAAAAACCAATCAGTTTAAGACGTAAGTGGCACAAGTCGCTGTTTGTTCTCAGATAAATACAAAACACATCAATACGGTGTGGGCAGGGAGTACAGTTGTTGAATGTTAACCGGTTGGTGCATCACGTAACCGGTTAAAATTCAATACTTTTTTTTTTAAACTACTTCATCACTTTGACCTCCGCGTCACTAATTTATGAGTTTTGTGCTAAGGGTATTAGCCTAATGCATTAATGTTTCTGGTGTAGATTTAGGTGAAATTATTAAACCAGCCCAACAATTTCTTTACACAGTAAGACGCTCAATCAGCTTTAGCACTTTGACCATATTGTTCTCCTTGCGGCAAGTTACTATTTAGATCGGTGTAAATTTTATTTTAAGCGAGTGGATTTTCTACTTGTTGGTCCGGGGAGAGATCAGAGATCAGCTGCAGCTGGTGCAGCCAACGGACTACATTTCTTACTTTTATATCTGATGACGCTAATATACCACCTTCTGAAATGTGCTTTATTAACGAACAAAAAGACGTCGTTATCCGTATGTATGTCACTTTGCACTTGCTAGTTGATACTGTGTACCTTTCTGTGCATAACAGTATCATACTCTTTTATTCCGTTATGAAATGATTCACCATGAAGTCTACCATTTCTTTTTTCACAGACTGTGAATCTGTAATTAATGTAAACCAGGAGTGAACAATTGCTTGTTACTTGGCAGACGAAAGATAACCAGCCGACTGTTTCGAATTGGTCGTGGACGGTAGAGGTACACAATAAAATGTACGTAACATTACTTCGTCTGGGTATGACGCCGTACAGCCCCGTACTTAATTTCTGACATTTCAGAGAATCTGCTGCCTCCGTCTTCAGGTGGAAGAAGGTAGCAGTTCCTGCATAAACGTTACTTATCTACCAGATTACACGGCGTCTGAGTCCATAAGAGAATACTTTTAATAGTAATACACATCAGAATCCAAAATCTCACAGATGTATTTAGGTACAAGACTGGTTATTTTCTTCATGTCTTGTGTACATAACAGCGCCATTTTTAGCTGTATCATTGTTATCCGTTGTATAACGTTGCTTGTAATTTTATTTTCTTGCTGAAAGATAAATAGTGTGGCCTTTTTAGAGAACTTTGGTAAAATTTTACTGCTCATTAAATTTGTCTGAGGTTTGCGAGTTTTTGGGATGAGTCACGTCTTATCTCTGTTTTTGTTTTCTGTGCTCTGCACTACAAGCAAAGAGCTGGTGGAGCAGACCACTTTGTAGTTTGATTGCGCTGTCATGTGGGTGGCCTCGTAAACCCCTTGACCTTTCTCGAGTTACTGAGCCAGTATTGCTAAGGCGCTAATAAGACCGCAGCAAGCACTGGAATTGAGAATCCCGTCCGGAATGATATATGCTAATAGGGAAAAATGATTCACTCCTCTCCAGGTTACCCTTCTGCTTTATTGCTGTAATATACGAATGAATACAGTTTGAAACCTTGTATACGTTTTTGACTTTGAAATCTGTTTACATGAATTTATTACATAATGAATAGCGCAAAAAAATGGTGTTTCATAACCTCCAAGTTCTATCATTGCCATATTTGTAATTGTTGAGTTACAAACAATATTTCATATGTAATATGTAGACATTTTTATGATCTATCTTCACGCCAACCGTACGTTTTTTTATAATGTTTAATTAGTTGTCGTCGAACAGAAAGCTGAAGAATACTGTTTTGTTACTTCACGTTTGACACAATATTGTCCTACTATACACAGAATACACTTCCGCCGGGCTGTTATTACTGATTACAGTAAGTTAATAATAACGGTTTGAGGAGGCCTCCAATGGCATATCCTGAAAATCGATGAACCTCTACAACATTTGTAATGGAAGCACATACTCGCTGGCATCCAGACACTTATTCATTGAAATGGCGCCGAATTTGTCCTTAAATAGCGTCCATACAGAGAGTGGCGGTATCGGATGGAGACCCCACAGACGGAGTAGTGAGTTTATAATGCTAGGTTATTTGGCGTTGAACGTGATTATGTAGACTAAAAATTCATGCTGGTGAAAAATCGAATTGACAGTTTCTTGTTGTTCGACAAATCAATCGAAGTGAATAAATTTTTGCAAATGTACCTAGGCATGTTCTACACCAAAATTGAATGAATTTAATTCAAATTTATAGAGTCCCTTATTTTACCATCTTTAAATTCGGTTTTTGTGCCACCCGTTAGAGTTCAGTTAAGATCTGAAACTGCGATAGTTAAATCTTGTAAAGTTGTGATGGTTTCAGATAAAGTTACTAGCTATTACCGAATTTTATGTTTTGTTGACCGTGCATCCTTATGTGATCCTTGTAAATAACGAATTTGACGTACAATTTTTTTGTATGTTTATTTCTATTCTCTACATGTTTCGGGCAGCCATGTGCCCATCATCAGGAGAATTATTGTATCAATGCGACGCCTGGTTTATGTCACTCTGTGTAGATGACCGTCTGGTATACAGACTAGACGGTCATCTACAAAGAGTGACATAAACCAGGTGTCGCATTGATACAATAATTCTTCTGATGATGGACACATGGCTGCCCGAAACATGTAGAGAATAGAAATAAACATACAAGAAAAAAATTGAGCGTCAAGTTGGTTATTTACAAGGAATATAGCTATTATTGGTTGGTTAATTTTGGTGTCTTTTTTTTCAAATGTGTAGTTACGGAAATATTTGGTCCCGCAAACTTTAGGCAAGTGGCAATTTTGAACATTACGTAACAAGGAACTTCGTGATTTGTAGATGTCTCATATGAAGCATTAAACTCGCCACTCATTATGTTTAGTACCAATATTAAGAATACATGGAGCTGTGCCTCCGATTTTTCCATACAAATTGAAGACGTGGCGGTTCAGCCCAGGAACTTCTTGGAAAATACATAAAAGTGGATCATCACAAATTCGCGTTTAATGGTAGGCGTTGTGAGGTTTTGTAGTGTTAACGTTGGGAACACACATTCATGTTGCATTGGGATGATTCATGATTAGAAAAATGCGTGATTTAAGTAAAATAATTTGTTTTTATTTTTACAGAAATATTGCGGTCCTTAAAACGCAGTAAGGAATTCAATAAAGCACTAAAATCCTATTTGAAATACGTACTACCTGGCACTGAGGATACCCTGTACTTTTTACGTACAGATTTACTACTAACCTGTCGTTTTGAGATCATCAGTTTAGTTTGCCTCCAAGGTCGACCAACGTAGGCTTCAATTACAGTAACTTTTCTCTTAGAGGCTGTAGCCAAATTTTTCATCAGCCAAATTCTAATAAACCCGAATTACGTAATATTATTCTTTCGCTTGCGAATAATTCGCATGTAGAAACAATAAATTATTTAATTGAAGATTTGTTTATATATATTTGAAACTCTGAAGCACTTCTCGATGTACAATGTAAGGTGATGTGAATCTGTCGTTTTCTGCAACAGCGACGTTGTCACACGAAGGGGATCGGGAAATGCCACCAGCGCTGGCCAGTTTAATCACTCTAACCGGTTTATGTAGTTAGAGGGTACTACTGTGGCCGCGCCGTGTAAGGCGTGGGTCTCCGGCCGCTGGGTTGCTGGGATTGCGTGTTCGAATCCCGCCGGTTGCATGGATGTCTGTGAATGTTGTGCGGTCTCTGTGACGGGCCGATTCCTCGTCCAGAGGAGCCCACCGAGTGTGGTGTATCTTTGAGCGTCATCAAGGGCGACAGTAACCTCTGCACCTACAATGAGTAAGTATACAGGGGTCAAGGCTAGAAAAGAGTATACTGATTATAGTAGGTTTAAGAGCTGTAAACAGTATTGCACAGCTACCCTATCAGTTGTTCTGGAGGGATAGTCTCCCACCACACACCATCCGGAGACGGGATCCTGTTTGGATCAAGGAAGATAGCATGTTTGTATACACGTACAATTTTTAAGCATTGTAAAAAACAAACATTATTACTGTCTACCAGCAGTATGTTTTATTTATGTACCTGTAAAATTCTGCACTCTTGGTACCACAACATACTTACTTTTCTTGGGGAGGTGGGGGGGGGGTGGGGAGGTAACTTCCTCCCGTTGTATTTGTTTGTTTATTGATTTTCCGATTAATACAGCACTATAAATGATGGTAAAAAGGTAAAGTGATCCCGTTACAGGCCCGGTGTGGCTCAGAGGGTGGGTAGAGGTATAGCAATACTCTTCCATGACCGCGGCACTAGAAGGGGTGAGTTGTCAGCAGCACGCCCCGACCGCACTTTACCATTACCCGGTACCCATTTTACAGGAGGCTATAAATGATGGTATATTCGTTTATTCATCACTTCACTGCGGCATGTTTCGACCGGTAATTGCTGTCATCGTCCGGTAGTGCCATCGCAGTTCTTCTCCTTTACATAATTGCAGCACTACCCGCTGATGGCCGCAATTACCGACCGAAACATGTCGCTGTGAATGTGATCAGTAAATGAATATACCACCATTTGTAGTGTTGTATTAGTCGGAAAATCAATAAACAAACATTATATGTTTGTTTATTGTGACCTATTTTATTGCTGTGTGTTTTAAAGAAATTTTGATATGAACTCCCTGAAGATGGCGAGATAATAACGCCGAAACATGTAGGAGCAGTGTAAAGTATTCTGCGAATAAATTATGGAATATTGAATTTACTGGTATTGCACGAATTATTGGCTTCATCATAATGCACGGAATATGCAAAGCAAAATTTTAAAAGCTCCGTTCTGCAGTTCAGTATCTCAGGATGTCGCACAAAAACGTTTCATCTTCATGCACATGATGATGATGATGATGATGATGATGATTCGCCGTACATTAAATGAAGTTCCAGCACTGCTATAAACTGCCTCAGTTTTGCACAGTCTAAGCAAATCTTTACATAACGAGAGTTGTTAAAGAGTTCAGGTGGTCATAGTTCTTAGAACTGCAGTAGACCTGCACTCACATGCCCCAAATACCTGTAGGTAGGAAGTAAAAGTTGATTTTAACGCATCTCATACCTGATGCTAGTCATAACCTCAGTCTGTTTTTTTACCCGACTTGCACTTAGAGCCTGTAAATGCCGGACAGGTGAAATATTTCGAATTTTAATGTATGTTTCGGCAGGACAATTAACACTTCAGTTTCTCACCTGTCTGGCCTGTATTTTCCCGTTACCTGCCTTCATGTACAGCACCTATTCAGATTCATTTGACGTTCAGGTGACCGTGCATCGTGACAAATCCTTATAATAAAACCAACTAGATGCACTAATTTCTCAAATTTATTTTGGAATGAAACATGTAGAGTTTCATTCCAAAATAAATTTGAGAAATTAGTGCATCTAGTTCATTTTATTATAAGGAAATTCAGATTCATTTGCGACATTAATAGAAGCCGCTTGCTCCTTGGCTTATGTAACACAATTTCCTGCAAAATGAACATATCGACTACGTAGTTTAACAGTTGACGTGTGAGATCGAGTTTAATCATTCTTTATTTCATAACTCTCTTATCTTTAGATAGGGTCAGGGAATGGTATCAGTCTCTCATAGTGACTGGCTACGGGCTGGATAGAATGGGGTTCGAACCTTGATAGAGATAAGAGATTTTCTCTTCACCTTATTATTCCAGACCGGTTCTGGGGCCCACCTATCCTCTGCAGTGGATCCCGAAGGTTAAGCGGCCGGGGCTTTGCCTTGACCACCCACCGCCGTCTAGCGTTGAGGTTACGAATGAGTGGAGCTGTACCTCCACGCCAGCTCTGTGCATCCTGTGTCATGTTATGGCATGATTTTTAACTTTACCTTTATGTTAACGGGCTGGATGACGAAAGAGGGTAATTTCCCAACGTAGGCAATATATTGCCTGTATGCCTTCTCGTCCACACCCGTGTGGGGCAAATCGGAACGAGCATAAACTTGATCCCTTCTGTCTAGTTTCAGACTGTACCGTCACTCCCTCGTTCGTCTTAATGACATAGAAGTTAATTAATCCTTAGTTTGTAAGGAATGTTTTGAAGACATATTCTCCTTCACAATAGACGGTTTTGAAGGTGAGAGTAAAATAATGTAGGAAGGCTTCATGATTAATATATTCATTTTCAGAATAAAGTGTAGGCCTCTGGTTTAGCAGGAACGATGTGAGCGGTTTGTGTATCTACGTATGTAGGCCTGTGTGAACATCGTGTAATCATTTAATTAGCACACCAACTAAGGCACATACATAATTTTTTTTACATTAAAAATCGCTCCAACATGTTTCGATCCTAAGATCATCTTCAGGGAGCTACACTGTTCCTTGCTAAAGTCACATTTTTATAAACACTAATTGATTAATTTCCTTATATTAACAGGGTGCTGTGGCAGCATGTCTGTAATATAAAATATATTTATTAAGTAGATTTTCAAAACAATATAGTAAGATTAGATAATATAGTAATAATTGAATTTTGTGCACAAATAATTTGGCTATCTGGATCGAAGCAAGTTAACCTATAGCCTAATTATTTGTGTACAAAATTCAATTATTACTATATTATCTAATCTTACTATATTGTTTTGACAATCTACTTAATAAATGTATTTTATACTACAGACATGCTGCTACAGCACCAAGTTAATATAAGGAAATTAATCAGTGAGTGTTTTTAAAAATGTGACTTTAGCAAGGAACAGCGTAGCTCGCTGAAGATGATCGTAGGATCGAGACATGTTGGAGCGATTTTAAATGTTTTAATGTAAAAAAAAAATGTGTATTTGCATTAGTTGGTGTGCTTATGAAATGACTGTACGAAATGCACGGTGCAACGATAAAGATCATATAATCATATTCCTTGTATTATATTTATCTATATTAAAGCCGAATGCTATTATTTGATACTGCGTTTTATCAGTTCTTGTGCAAAAAAAAAAATACTCAGAATTGACTTAAGTAATTTCAATTAAGCGCGTAAGGTTACTTTTCTAGAAATACGTATTGTTAATTCCAGACATGGTGACCGTTAACACACATTTTTGACCGATTTATTGATTTCAGTTTTTATTCAGTTAGAGGCCTAGTAACACTACATTTAATTATGCACCAACCCTTGTAGTTCTTTCGAAATCTTGTTTTGCAGCCAAGAGTCCATGTCGACAGCAGTAATTATGACTGTTTCAAGTTACGGTAACACGTGACCAATCGTCCTAAAGGAACACCAGGGGATTGATAATTGCTCCACTTCCACCAGATTTCCAGTAAGTACAATAATTTTCATTTAGGTAAAGAAAGAATTGCATAGAATCCAATATTTGTACTGTACGTCCCACGTAAGTTTTCTGACGTTCTTGTGATCTCATTTGAAACCCATAACGTATGCTGCACGTATGTACTTACAACAGGTACTGATTAGTGTATGTATGTATGTATGTATGTATGTATGTATGTATGTATGTATATATGTATAGGTATGTATGTGTATGTATGTGTGTATATATGTATGTATGCATATATGTATGTATGTATGTATATGTATATATTTATGTGTGTGTATGTATGTATGTATATATTATGTGTGTGTGTATGTATGTATGTATGTATGTGTATGTATGTTTGTATATATGTATATATGTTGTGTGTGTATGTATGCATGTATGTTTGTATGTATGTGTGTGTGTGTGTATGTTTGTATATATGTATGTATGTAGTATGTATCTATGTATGTAGTGTGTATGTATGTATGTATGTATATATGGATTGTCAGACTTCATTCCTGCCCATTTGATACAAGAGTCTTTTATATCAGTTAAATCCTTGGAAACAATGCAGGAATAGAACAATATTAACCGAAACCCTGCTCGGATTGAAACGTGCAACTTTTATATAAGTTAATGTTATTCTTCTTTTTTTATTCTTCTTAGTCTCTTCTCTCTACTTACTCATTTTGATAGTAGTGTTATTTGTTGCACTTGATCAGACTCAATACACACACACACACACACACACACATAATCGGTAGGACTCCTCCGGACGAGAGATCGGCCCGTCGCAGAAACCCCTCCCTGACAACACACAACACTCACAAGAGACATATCCATGCCGCTGGCTGGATTCGAACTCGCCATCCCATCAAGCGAGCGGCCGTAGACCCAGCCCTTATACTACGCGGCCACTGGGAGCGGCTCATTAATTTTCGCATTACATGCCCTCGGTTATTGCAGACTGCTGGACATTTATTGCGCATACAGTCTTGGGGATGGAGAAACGTTTGATACAGGCAGGTTTTCAATTAAGCCGTTTTTCGTTTTGTACAGGGTTTACAATAAAATAGCCCTACGTATATTTGTTCTTAGTGTATTTATCTCAGTATTTAACCAACTTGATGCACAAATTTTGTTTCACAGTAAGTTTTATTTCATGCGTCTACATGTTTCGAGCACATGTGCTCATCATCAGGAGGTAAAAATTGCATTACACAGCCTCTGGTATCGTCACACCTATAGGTGAAGTGCACGGTCAGCAAAACGTCAAAATTTGTTCTTAGTGTTTTCAGTATGACCCTTTTTTTTTCATTTATTGATTTCATTTCCCACGTGATTTATAATTAAACAAGACCAACAAGGACATTTACATTGAAGGTGGTTACAGTACTCAGGTTTCTCCCTCCACGATAATTAGCATTCATGCATCAATGCAGCGCATGCGCTCAACTTGAGGGGTTTGTGGCTTCACAAGCACACTTATGGTAACAAAATCGCCCTATATACTTCCACGCCCCTTTTGATTTTCCCCTCTGAGCGTGATTTGTAACCTACTTTACATCGCTTATACACCCTTCAGACTCCTAACGCATTTAATTCTCTGTTGTGGGCGCACAAGAATATGGGCTGTCCCACCCACCATAATGCTTCAGCGTGCCCAATTACTTCGGCTTAGGCCGTTCGGTTTTACTAGTCTAGGGTACTGAACAACGCTGTTTTACGTACCTGAGTTATATTTCGGCTGTTTAGAGGGGAAGATTATTATGGGGGGTGAACAGGCAACATTTAAAAAGAAGTGGGTTTTGCTTGTTACTGAGTACTAGCATGGCGTCCACTTGGATAGATTCAGAAAAGAGTCTCAGTATGCACACATGTATAGTTGATAAATCCGATACCCAGAGTATAGGAGTAACAAAGATACATTGATTGAATCTCGATGCGTTACAACCTGTTCTGTAGTTTTCTTCATCTGTGTTTCTATAGAACTCTCCGAATATGACCTGTTAAAGGTTCAAACTTGTGGCTTTCGTTCTAAAATAAAACAAGCAGAAAAAATTTTGTTTTACCAATAAATCAAGCTACTTTGCACTGTTGGCAAGTGACTGAAAGCAACTTACCTTTAATGTAATTTGCATGGTTTCCTCTGTATTTAGCTGTTAACCATGCAGTAAACTCTCGTTCCTCGTGATTAATTTGGACCGATAAAGCCGTCACGATGGTCGTAATTTCAAATATAAAACGCTTTATTACAAGAACTTTCGAACTACCTGTGATAAAAATTAAAAAAAAAAACTCTAAGATGCATATATTTTATTTTAAATAAATGCAGATTTTTTTCTGGGAGGCGTAAATATATGAAATGCTTGTTGGTGAGGGTAATGCAATAAAGTATGAGAGTAATGAACCTCACTTAATGAAAGACAAGATTGTTCATGAACTGGTGATCTTCACAATATCAGGAGAGTGGGGTAAGTAGATTGGCCAGCCACGTGGTCTCATCCCTATTTGTCGGTACCAGTAACGAAAGGACGAAACAACTAAAATAGGTGATCGCGAAAGATCGAAAGCAAAACATCAAGTTCTACGAATGTCGAAACTCTGCTGCACAGTGATTATCACCGTCTAATTAGTGCAAGCGCGTCTGAGGCCTAGTATGTTCGAATGAAAGAGTGGATTGTTATGAGGGGGGGGGGGATTGTTATTCTTCGTTCGAAGGATTTTAGTGACATTTGGCCGCAAGAAATTCAATCAAATCACGAAGAAAAATCAGTCCGCTTAGTTGTTTCTTCTACACATGTTTCGATAGAGAATCCTTGCACACAATTGATGTCATTCGCTGTTGAGCTACATGCACGCGAAGCATTGTGTGCTACTAATTCAATGAATAAACAATTCCACTGCGTTTATTTTGTGAATTTAATGCTGTCCCTGTGAGTGGAGGCAACAGTCCACATATTGTTAACTTGACCACTGGTTGAAGACGAATGGTCACTTTCAGTCTCTAACAGCTTGACGCCCAAAAGTAAGTCGTAGGTAGAGACCAGTTGAAATGTGATGGCACATGCGCAGAAACCAGATTTCGTCTTTCGGCAAACGGACGAGTCCATTTAAATCGGCGGGGGCGTCAGTTCAGTCGACTACTGGCAGCCCAGTTGTGCGCATCAGCGGTAGTAATGTTGGGTACACCATATTCCGAGGTAGTGTGAAGGGTACTGGCTACCCACTCCATTCTCCAGTTTCCCCTTCACTTCCCCTCCCGTGCGTCACCGTGTGCCATCACATTTCAACTGGAATCTATTCGTTGGATAAGTGATTAGGGAGAGCCCACTGACATTGGCCTTAACCCGGATATGAAAACATTTTCTTTGTCGCGAATAGTGTCCTATTCATTCTGTAAATCACGTTGTATAATTTTAAAATTCTATTTTAAAATAATAATTTTTTTTTCCCAGGAAACGAATAAAACCCGAACTGAAGTTGTATTAAATAATCATTGTTTGTTTAGGTTAATTGCTTTTAACCCGACTCGTCGAGTAACCTCTTATAAGAATCATTGTTATAAGACACATTTGCTGTTGTGGCTAGGAATAATTCGTAACGGTTTAGAGCCACTAATTTTTTTAAAATTTTTTCCATCGTCCAGTTTTCAAAAAAATCCATAAATTCAGTTACAGAGTGCGTAACGAGTTCTGTCCAGTGGATGGACTTGACCAGATATCCCCCACCGTGGATCCTGAGGACGTAAACAGACTCTAGTCTCCCAACGCTGTGTTCAGTTTTGTGTTTTTTGAAACACTGGATGATGGACAAAATCCAAAAGTCGGTGTTCGCTTATCTTCAAGTCAGCGGTCTAATAACTTTGTCTAAAGATTAATATGTAAGGAACTATATTTCTGCACCTAGTTCTATATGGATATGCAGTTCGTTGTTGCACGCAATAGGGAGGAGAGAAATGCACATAAGTTTTGTTCGGAAAACTTACATTAAAAAGCTGCTTAGAAGAACTAGGCCTAGAGGGTAAGATGGCTATGAAATGAATTTTAACGAAATAGAATGGGAGAACGTAGACTGGATTCACCTGGCTTACGATGGGAACGAGTGGTTGGCTGTTGTGAAATAGGTAATGAACCTTCGGATTCCGGGACGTCTCAGAAGGACGTTGTTGCAAGGAGTTATGCAATTAGTGGTTATGAAACTTGCTATAGCACACTAACCCTTTATAACGCCGAGTTAAATCCCATCTGCCCTTAGCTAGCATTATTCGTAGCTCACCATATTCTCCACATTAGCAGGTAAAGGGTTAAGCTATGTGGGTTCAGGATGTTTGAAAATGGGGTGTTCGAGAATGTTTAGATTTAAGAGAGAGGAATAGACAGGAGGCCGAAGAAAGTTGCTTAATGAGCATGATCATAATTTGTACCCCTCTCTATAGGATGCACAAATCAACAAGTACGAGATGGGCTGGACGTGTAGCACGGGTGGATTATGGGCGCAGTACACACATAGAGATTTATTCATAAGACGTGATGGAAAGAGATCACTTACAAAACTTAGGCTTAGATGGGGGGTTAATATTGAAAACCTATGTTAAGTTGTAGGTCTGTAGAATGCAAAATGATTTAATTTGGTTCACAATATGGAGCAAGAGTGAATTGTTATGTATACGGTAATGAACTGTCGTGGTCCTTAATTTTTTTTCTTACGAACCGTGTGACTTAGCTTCTGAAGAAGTCCCCCATTCCGTTGAGTTAGAAGGTATGTACACCACTTGCCTTACTGCTTGATGTAAGACAGAAGTTATATGTTTGTTGTGCCCTGAGAAGTTTCACCAATGACATGGCAACGCCGACGCTGGGTTGTCTCCAATAGTGCGCGGAGAAGCAGTGATAGGGGGATTATGTTCTAAATCCCTTCTCCAATCCCTTTGTGGCGTCCCATGAAGAGGTGAGCGCCTAGACGGAGAGGGGCCGCCTTTCTGTTTGGTAGACGCAGTGTGAAGTACTTGCCCTGTCTCCCAGGAGATAATGCAGCAAAACAACGGGGCAACTCGGAAACATAAAAAAGAGAACAGAAGACCGTCGGTAGACTGCACTGATTGCAATTGGGAACGTTTCCCTCCTTAATAGCTTACTGGATCCGCCGTCCAAGGCTTGGAATGGAGAGAGGAGAAATAAATATTGCTGGATGCTTTACAGAATTCGACGGTATTAGCTTCCGGCCTCAATAAGCTTCTTAAATACCGGATTTGTGGCTGAATTCCAAAATAAAAAGCGAAATTGGGAAGATGTTGCATTTGGGAATTCATATGTTTTTCGGATGCTTTTGTCGCCATTTTACTCATCTGAGGGTTTGTTCTTATTACTGACTAATTCCATAGAATAAATTGCGTTTTGTGTAGCTAATAGTAGCATAGCTTGCCAAGAAATTTCAATCGTTGTATGATGCCTGAAGATTCATTACCTTGTTTACATTAGCTGGCCACTGTTCCGTATCCTGAACCTGATAAATGCAGTCCGCACCTCATCAGCGTAACCCTTTAAGATCACTTTTGTATCATCCGCCCATCTTAAACAAATTGTCTCCATTTTTCTCATATTCCACATAGAAAATTGTTAAAACTGATACCAATCCGTTCTTATAAATTCTTCTCCTTTTTTTCCCCTTAAATGTAAGCATATATAATTTAAAAGCTTGTTTCAACAAAGATTTTTACGTCTTATTAATTTAGTGGGAGGGGGATGCCAGTTGTTATTTTTGGGGGGGTAGAGGGGGCTTGCCGCAAAAGTTGGCACTAACTTCGCCGACCGGCGGCGGCCGCTCTGTCGGTATAGTTCGCGTGCGGACTAAGGCCACGGAGTTTAGTTAGAGGGGGCTTGAAGTTACGCGGGCTGCGAACCTTCGCGAGATAAACTTGTGTACCTTAGGTGATAACTGTTGACCCCTTAAATTACTGTGATTATTCTTATAATAAAACCAACTAGATGCACTAATTTCTCAAATTTATTTTTGGAAAAAACTTTACATGTTTCGGACAGTTCCTCTGTCCATCATCAGGATTTTTTCACCGTACACAGAGCAGTGGTATATGTCATACAGGTTTGCTGACAGCTGTCATCAAACCTGTGTGACATATACCATTGCTGTGTGTACAGTGAAAAACTGATGATGATGGACAGAGGAACTGTCCGAAATTTGTAGAGTCTTATTCCAAAAATAAATTTGAGAAATTAGTGCATCTAGTTGGTTTTATTATAAGAATTTATCAAGATGCACGGTCACCTGAACGTCAAACTACCTATACCAGTTCAGCTGCTCTGAAGATGGAGGAATTATGTTTCCCCGAAACGTCGGAATTTTAACCACTACACCCTGCATCAACCCGAAGTAAGGCCAGCTGATCATCAACCACAGTGAAAACATGGGGATGTGTTTTGCTTAATGACGTCGACCGCTAGGATGGCGCTGGTTTTAGGCGAATAAAATTTAATTATGTGACAAGGTCGAATGATACTGACATGTGAAGACCGGAGTACTCGGACTGAAGTCAGTCCCTTTAGACAAAAAAGTGGTATTCGAACAGGGTTTTTCTTTGTACTTTGGTTTTCCCCTGCCAATATCATTCGACCAGTGTTCCATACCAGTATTGCATCTACCATCGACGCTATGTAATCACTGCAACTGACAGCGTTGTTAGATAAAATATTTATGTCTGCCTCACAGATACTGCCTCAGAATGACTTGAAGACACGTTGCTTAATTGTACTTGCTGACTGCATATAATCACAGTCACTCTGTTGATTGGGTTTGAATATTCCGTGTTAATATTCTGGACCTAGAATATGCTGTCGCCAAATGCAGTGTGGTTCATGTGTTTGCGATTGACACACACACACACACACACACACACACAGAAACTCCCTTGATATCCTCTATCCAGTGTCAGCATGGTTCTGTGGTTGCTATGCCATGTGACAACATAGAGGAACAGTGAAGCTGTAAACCAGGGGGTGCGAGGAGAGAGGTGGATGTTGATGATGGGGAGGTTTGGAGTGAGGATTGGTGGGAAGGGAGTTATTTTGGTGTGGGGCTATAGCATTCAGGAGTTGATTAAAAACGAACTGTGTTTGCCACTAGCCCTCTCGCGAATTGCAGATCAATCAACATGTCGCATATCCATCCATGCATAGCTATCGGCCAGCCACTAGTTAACAAGTTCCCGCTATTTCACATATAGTAACAGCACTCTATACTAGATACTGTGTGCTATAGTTGAAGTAATACGTTCGTGTACCCTCATCATCATCATCATCATCTGTCCTTCACATGGCTACTCTGCCTCAGCATATCAATATTGTCGCTCAGCGATATATCAGGTTGGACGATGGTTGGGTTCGTCTGCCCACTCAATCATTGCAGGAGTGCGTCTGCCTTTTCTGTTTTAGTACGTATTTGCGAACTTTTGAAATTAAATGGTGGGTGTAAATTACTATTTTAATTAGGTCTACAATAGTTATGCGTTATATTGTTTTATAACTTTTCAAAAAAAATCCTCTCACCCTATAACATTAATTATTTTCCGCAACCAGTTCTGAAATTGGCCCTTCATTCATTCTGCTGCAAGTTATGGGCCAGTAGGCTGGAACGCTAGGCTTATACATATCGTTAATATGTATGTAGTCGACGTTTTGAATTGAAAGTTTTGTAATTACATCTGAAATGTAGAATCAAAAATGCAGGTTTTAGTTAACATGCATGGTAGTGATGAGTACAGTGGAAATGAAGAAGAAATATGATATAAAGTCAAGTACACATATTTTTACATTTTTGGGGTCGGACTAGTGTCCTTGTAAGGGATCTCCGTATCTGCACCAAAGAATATGTGCATGACAGCTACATAAGTTAATAATAATAATAATAATAACACCTCTATAACTCTAAACAATGTGATTACACTGTAATGAAACATTTTTATTTTACCTAGGGCTAATTAGACACACTTCACATATGGTTACTGTGTATTGCCATTTACAGGTCAATATGTACTCCCATATAAACATTTGCTGACATAGGGAGGATATGTTTATAAGCGCCGAATTTTAAAATTCTATCTTAATGATCTTCGGTACCTTTAGACGTCTATGGTGCCGTGGAGTTTCTTCTGGACTGTTTTCGATGAAGAAAAACATACCTTTAGAAGTTATGTACTTGCCTTTGACGGAAATTTTGCTTTATTAATTATATTCTTTATTATTATTATTATTATTATTATTATTATCATCATCATCATCCCTTTATGCAGGGTATTTATAGTTATATTCCTGAGACAAATTATGTCCCAAGGGAATACAGTGTTGCAGCTATTCTGTTGTTACTATTCATGGTGCTTATATCCTTAGTTTCAGTGTTGAATCCACTACTTTTACATTAGTACTTTCCGAAGTATGTGTGCAGTGCCTAATATGGCTGTTTTCTGTAGTTCCTTGACTTCATGTTTCCCTGTTATGTTGCTCACGTATTTTCTAAATGACTTTGAAATAGTTCCAGTCGCCCCTATTATTACTGGTATCACCTTTGTGTTTACATTCCACTTGCGCTGTATTTCTAATGTAAGGTCTTTATATTTTAGAATCTTCTCGGCTTCTTTTTTAATCACATTTCTGTCACCTGACATTGCAACGTCTATTAACATACATGTTTCCTTTTCATTATCACGGATTATAATGTCTGGTATTATTATTATTATTATTATTGTGAGATAATGCGGAAAAGCTGTCGTCTTCGCCTCTTCTGTCTACCTGCATGCCTTCGCTGGCAGTGTTATTCACTGCTTGTCAAAGTAACGAAAAATGATTAACAACTCTGAGACATTTTTAAATGCCACAGAGTGCCCCCAGTAAAGTTACATGAGGGTTACTCCTATTGCGTTACACTGTTCCTTCCATTCGTGCTCTTTCAATCCCTCTTTCTTCCCATTCCCTACTTCTTATACTCAAGCAGTTAGTTCTGTGCAACATCCTCTCCTGCCCTTTCATCCAGTCTTTCCCACCCTCCACCAATCCAGTACTGAAACTTTATATTCCCTCTAGCCGCCCATCCCCCTTACTAATTAATTACTGTGATTAATCAGAAAAGTTCGTAATTAGAAAGTTTCTTGAGCGAAAATTAAAATGGTATACTGCAGTGCCGTCTACGTCTCCTGCTTTCCTCCACTGCTGTCCCGATAAACTCATTAATTAAGGTCGGGTCTGCTGGCTGGGGTGTAGCAGCTAAGCAAGAAGTTCTTGGCACGGCCCTTGAATAGCAGTTCGCTTCGGACGACGGGCGTGCGACCACGCCTTCTTCTTCTTCGCCTTCTTCAGTTCTCCATCGCGACGTCGCTGGCGTCGTTGTCGCCATCATTTTCGTTTAAAGGGAGAAGAACTTGGTCTTTCTCCACCCCAACCCTTCTACTCCCTACCAAGTGCGCATTCACAAAGTTTTGGAAACTTACAACCAATCCCCCCCTTCAAGCCTCTTGCTTGCAGTACCAAAAGCGTGCAGTGTACACAGCAAAAGTCTCAAGATACTCATCCTCACTTCCACACACGCGCGATGGATTTCCTTCTTCTTCTTCTTCTTCTTCTTCTACGTACTTCAGTTTCTTTTTTTGTCTGTATTGCTCATTGCACGACGAGTTTCATAAATTTAAACTTTCCAATTTTGTTTCTCAGCAGTTTTTAGTTCTTATAATAAAACCAACTAGATGCACCAATTTTTCAAATTTATTTTTGGAATAAAACTCTACATGTTTCGGACAGTTACTCTGTCCATCATCAGGAGTTTTTCACTGTACACACAGCAATGGTATATGTCATACAAGTTTGCTGACAGCTTGCGAGCAGGATCAGGAAGTTCTGCTCGCAAGCTGTCAGCAAACCTGTATGACATATATCATTGCTGTGTGTACAGTGAAAAACTCCTGATGATGGACAGAATAACTGTCCGAAACATAGAGAGTTTTATTCCAAAAATAAATTTGAGAAATCGGTGCATCTAGTTGGTTTTATTATAAGAATTTATCAAGATGCACGGTCACCAGAACGTCAAGTTCAGTTTTTAGTTCTTGTACAGGGTTATTTCAGGCCCTTAGGGCTCCAGAACGTTAAGGCTCCCAGAATTTCTAGATAATCGGTACGTGACGGTGATAAGTTAGTCAGCCCTACGTACCGGCCGCATTTAACCCCAGGGAATATTTCTGGTATTCATTTCTGTTAGAGGCTGCTTCGACCCCAGGGCCGTAGTGCGACCGGAAGGATTATGTCAGTGAAAAATTCCAGTGACACCATCGGAAATCGAACTCCTGACCATCCGGCTTGTAAGTGCAGCTCCTCTACCGATTGCGCTACTACGTTCTCTCAGGTCTTGTTTCTGGTATCGTTTTATTTCGTCATTTTTATTAGGTTTCCCTATATATATATATATACACCCACATTATTGCAAAGGAAAACCTAAATATAAATTGTATTCTTGCCTTCTGGCAAGAATTTTAGACGAAAAATATTATGTAAAACAAGTAAGATTTTTTTTTTCGAAAATGTGGCAAGTTTCAGGTACTTGGGAAGGAAACAAAAAAAAATTAAAATCAGGTTGACGAAGAACTTAGGAGGAAATTCATTTCGCTGAATATTTGCACTACAGCCTTCATAATTTCCTCGCCTTTCCTTTCCTAACTATGAGTAGAAATGTGAATATTAATATAACACTAAAATTTTACTTTTTTATGTGGGTGTGGGATTTCATCTGTCGCCCTGAGGAAAGCGCAGAGATTGAGGGTGTCTGAGAGCAGTATGGTGAAGAGAGTAGTTATGTATAGGAGAGAGAACGTAACAAAGAGTATGCAGAGATTGGGGTTTACATAATGAGGAGTTTTGTAATCTGCATAGTCCACAGTGAGGATTATGATTGTGATGGAATTAAAGGAGAACAGTATGAACGGAACATGTAAAACGTGTAACATACATGGGGAAATCACACAATATTTTACTAGGAAAATCTGAAAAACAGAGAATTCTTAGCGAAATCAAGAGTATATGGAAGGATAATATTAAAATAGATGATAAAATAATGGCGTGTGAAGATGTTAATTTGGAACTAATCGGCTGAGTATGGAGTCTAGAGTTGGGGTGTTATATACTTAGTAATGAAAATTCAGTTTCTACGAAACGAGGATAATTTTTGACCATCTGAACGACTGTCATCTTCAAGCAATAATTTGTTTCGTGGGCTCCTTTAGTTATACGTCTGTATATGCTGTATACAGCTCTATGTGCTGTATACAGATTGTACACCTGTGTTGAAATTGTGACACTTACACAAGCTATGTGACTTTTCTTCATAGATCAGGACTTTGATGGATGAAATGTAGATGCATTGAATTCACTTAAACACGCGGAGACTCGTGAATAAACAGTTTACTGGATATACTACGAATTGGAGTTTATCACAGCGGTATTCCTAAAGATTACATTTTTGTACGACGCTGTGGCGTTGGATAAAGAATGGTAAACGGCGCAGCGCAACATCCAAGAAGACCCGATTCGTACTAGACAAATGTCTCATTATTCTTATGAAGATTTTCAGTTTATCGCTTTTTTTTTTGGTCACTGACAACTCCTTAGCAGTTCTTAACAAAGTGCCATCCTCCTGAACTTTACAGAATCAGAGTGACTATATTTCATCTCCTGTTTCTATAGTAAGACCAACTTAATGCACCAATGTATCAAATTTATTTTATTTTGGAATGACACTACATTTTTCGGATGGTCTTTCCGTCAATCATTAGGAGTTCATGACTGCACATACAGAAACAGGCATTTGTCAAATAGATACTGCTTTGTGCTTGCCAGCAAGCAGACAGCAGTATCTGTTTGACAAATGCCTGTTGCTATATGTACAGTCTTGAACTCCTGATGATGGACGGAAAGACCGTCCGAAACATGTAGTGTGTCATTCCAAAATGAAATAAATTTGATACATTGGTGCATGTAGTTGGTCTTACTATAGAAATAATATTGCGATGCACGACCCTTTGAACGTCAAGTTCATCTTCCACTCGAAAATATCCCCAGCATCAGCTCCCGAGATTAACGTCTTTCCTCCTAAATAATTGTGTGATGTTCGCATTAACCTAGTTTCCTTACAGTTAACTATTCAGGTCTAACATTAAGTTCTGTCTGTTGTTCAAGTACACAATCTAAAAGCGTGAATACACGTGGCGAAGACAGTTTTCTGTTCATCCGCAACAGAATAACAGCAAAACTTTCGGAGCGAAGGAGAGCATTTGTAATTTTAAAGTCAAGTTAAATCTACCGCGTTCATGCTGTGTGAAGGAATATGGAGTCGTGGATGTATGGCTCCATTCATTCTTGACCTCAGTATGACCAATGCCAACGAGGGGGTTGGGGGTAAGCCGGTACAAATTGCCGGGGCCTGACAGTCTGCAAAGGAGCCCAAGGCCCGCATATTTTTCGTGTGTTATGATGTTTAACCCATCCTCCTTTGCTGGGGGGACTAAAAAAAATTGTTTCACCAGCTTCCGTACCCGCTCTCGGCGACCCTGACTATGACGCCCCGCTCGCTTTTAGGCTCTGAAAGGAGCCCATGCTAACGTAGGCCGAGTGAAATTGACAGTTTTCATCTAAACAGAATTCTGTAACGATTATTCAGACCATTCCAGTGAAACAAGTTCGATATTTTGCTGTGACACAAAATTTCTTCTTCCATTTAACAAGAAAGAGGACATCCAGCCGCAGGATATGTAACTGATCATGCCAGCTTTGCTTTGACTTTCTGCCCTACCACTATCTGTTGGTCTATTAATTACACTCTTCCCAGATGTCGTTCCCATCTGTTGTGGTGCCTCACACTTCTGTTACAACGCAGGTGTCGCTCAGAATTCCTGTTGTTTCTATGACCAGCAAATATTATTGTAGAAATCGCCCTCAGGAAATATCGCAGTGGTCTAATAAGTTTCCACATTTGTTAACATTGTTCCGATATTCCGATATTGTCGAATTTTATGTTTATGGTTCCGTGCACCGCTGTTCTGTATTAATAACTGTCCAACGAGATGCAACACAAAGCAGTGTATTTATTATTCTGCAAGTTCACTCTACACACTCTACATGTCTCGGGTGTCAACCACGCCCATCATCAGGAATACACAAAACTTTAACTACAGCCTCCGGTACTGGTCATATTTTTGTGCAGCTACCTCCCTCCAACGTAGCCAAGCTTGACCACGTTGGAATGAGGTAGCTGTACAAAAATATGACATGTACCGGAGGCTGTAGTTACAGTTTTGTATATTCCTGATGATGGGCGTGGTTGACACCTGAGACATGTAGAGCGAACTTGCAGTATAATAGACTGCTTTGTGTTCCTTCTCGTTGAACAATTATTAATATATTTTTGAATTTAGTTATAGTTTGTCTGCACTTTATTTAACGACGTTTTCAGTACTTCAGACTGCGATGTCCAAGAGTAAATTTACATAGCTCATTCATTTGCGCAGCATTTAACGCCGTATGGGTGAGGAGAGGGGGGCGTATAGGATCTTGGTAGGGAAATCGGAGGGAAAGAGACCACTGGGGAGACCTAGACGTAGATGGGTGGATAATATTAGGATGGATCTCCAGGAGGTGGGAT